>Ga0224723_1000088_pt1 | contig 57591 bp, 57 predicted proteins | sample Balambano_FR2_Me_FD_161647 | JGI IMG/M metagenome (GOLD analysis project Ga0224723, IMG submission 161647) | Freshwater sediment microbial communities from Lake Towuti, South Sulawesi, Indonesia - Balambano_FR2_MetaG | ecosystem: Environmental > Aquatic > Freshwater > Lake > Sediment | place... | reverse complement strand
CCTTTCAAAATGGTCCGCGATTAATTGATGTGGATATTTTATTTTATGATGATGTCGTGATTGATTCTCCGCCTTTACAGATTCCACATCCGCGTCTTCACCAGCGGGGGTTTGTTCTTGTTCCTCTACATGACCTTGCACCTGAATTGATTCATCCCATTTTGCAGAAGCCTATTAGTGAATTATTGTTAGATGTGGATAGATTGAATATTGTGGAATATAAAGGCAAGTAATTAAACGATGGACGATAGACCGTAGACCATAGATAACCGTCTACCGTCCACCGTCCACTATCTATAGTCAGAGAAAAAGTCGTAAATTAACAAGGATACAACATGCGCATCGTTCGTTATCAAAATAGTGAAAATCAAATAGTATATGGCTGGATGCTCGAAGATAAAATCGGCGAAATTCAAGGAAATGTTTTCGGTGAATATCGTCGCCGTGAAGCAAAGACACCTATTAAAGAGTTGAAACTACTCGCACCTTGTGAGCCAAGCAAAATTATTTGTGTGGGACGAAATTATGTAGAACATGCTAAAGAATTAGGTAATGAAGTTCCTAAAGTGCCATTGATTTTTTTCAAGCCACCTTCATCGATTATTTCAAACAATGACGCGATTTTTCTGCCACCACAATCGAAACAAGTGGAGCATGAAGCCGAATTGGTGGTGGTGATTGGCAAACGTGCCAAAAATGTCACGGCTGAAAATGCAAAAGAATATATTTTTGGTTACACCATCGGCAATGACGTAACTGCGCGTGATTTGCAAAAAAGTGATGGGCAATGGACACGAGCCAAAGGCTTTGATACGTTTTGTTCATTTGGTCCGTGGATTGATACAGATTTTGACCCATCCGATTCAGTGGTCACTTGTCGTGTGAATGGTCAAATGAGGCAGATGGCATCTACCCGAGATATGGTTTTCAATGTTGGGACATTGATTGCTTATATTTCGTCTGTGATGACGTTAGAACCAGCAGATTTAATTTTCACAGGCACACCTGCTGGTGTGGGTGAATTAAAGAATGGGGATGTGGTTGACGTTGAAATTGAAGGTTTGGGGAAGTTGAGTAATTCGGTAAAAGTGTAAATTTTTTTGTAAGGGCGAGGCATGCCTCGCCCTTACGTTTTTAGGAAAGTAAATTCTTTATCTCTCGCCAAATTACTTGACCATCCACAGAAGGGATTGGAAGAAAACCACCAAGCCCAAAGAATAGATTAACTGAAATCATGCTGGCGTTTAGATTTGACCAAAAGCCAGTGGGAATAGATGGCGTAATGAAAATACAAACCAATCCAACGATAATATTGATAACAGGTCCACCTAAAGCACGACCAAGATGGGTCGTGCTTTTGATTTGACTTTGGTCACCATGATAGCGATTGACATCACGAAGGGCTGTAATCAGCAGTTCATCCATCGGACTCTTAACGATTTTTCCACTGATGATATGACCGAGTGCATGAATCATGGTTGTAATTTCTACTGCAATGGTGAAATAAAAAGATTGATTTAATCTTTCAGTTAAAGTTAAATTGAAATTAAGTAGATTAACTACAAAGTGAAGCGCGAAAAATAAAAATGGCCCAAGCCAAACAAGGGAGGTGATAACAACTTCCACGCCCCAAAATGTTCCGAGCGAAATTTTTCGGACGGTATCTAAATTTTCAAAGATAAAAAATTTATTATATTTGTGCATGTTAGTTTAATGATTCACGCCAGTTGCCAATAGCGAGATAAATTCCACACAAGCCAGTCAATGCAAAGAGGATAAAGCCAATCCATAGGGTTGGGCTAGACCAATTGACCTCAGACGAAAAACGAGTCAATTGTAAAAGAATGCTTGGGAGAATCAGAATCAACATGGGGGTAGCAAGACGCGTCCTCGTCTTGTTATTTTCAAATCGCATTGAAAGCATCAAAGTTCCAACAGCAATCAACCAACCACTTAAGGAACGAGCCGTTAAGGGTGTGAGTTGCCATGGGAAAATTGGAATCAAAAAGTTGGGAATAAAAAATGTGATGACTGCAATTAAAGTTAACCCACCACCGAGAATTAACAAAGCCAAACGTAACCAGGCAGGGATTGGGTCTTGATTTGCTGAGGTTGCATCTTGTTTTCTTTTTTGATGCCAGAAATATAATGCCACAAAAATTGGAGGCGGTAAAAGATAACTTGCAAACCAAACATAAAAAGGAAACGTGCCTACTGAAAATTTATCCCAATGCAAAAATGTTGCTGCAAGTTGAACTGTGCAAAATAATGCGGCGGGCAAAATCATCACGCGAATCATTTCCCAACGTTTGGCGAGCATTGGCAATAAAAATAATGGAGCAGATGTAATGTAAAATGCCCCAAGCAATGAAGCCATTACTGTTGGTGTAATGTGCCAAGCAAAATTTGTTTCTGTTTCGGCAGGTGCAAGAGCAATGGCTAATACAGCGGCAACACCAAATAAAACTTCTACAAATAACCAAGCGCGTAATGGAAAAGAAATTCGTAATCCGTTTGAGGTTGTCATGAAATTTTCCTTTTATTATAAAAATGAATGCCCAAAGTAATTATCCCAACCAAACCAAACAACAAATGAACGGGATGGTCGAAAGGTTGTAGATGAAAAATAGTAGAAGCATGTGTGATGTAACCATATAAAGCCAAGCCTGTATAAAAAACTGTAAAGCCAATCACAAACCAAACAACGCTTTGCTCATTCCCTTTGAAGAGAATCAAAAGCGCAATGATTCCAGTGAGAATGTGCAATGTGGAATGAATTGGAACCATTTGTGTAATTGCAAGCAATGGCGGAAAGGCTTGGTCTAATGCAGGGAAAAGACGAAACAGCAATGTGGATGTACCTTGCAAAAGCAAGACAACTCCCATAAAAGCAGTATAAAAATGAGTTGGATTTTTCATAAGGATTTCACGCCTCTATCTCTAAGGGATAATTGAGTCATCCACCCCAGCATGGTGCTTGCAATGAAGAATCCGCCAAACCAAACCCAAGCAGAAATATTTGCGAATGAAAATAAGTCACGATGAATCAATGAAGCGATAAAGACTCCCAAAGCAAAAACAAGTGTCCCGATGAGAACGACGCGTACTTCATCCCATTTTTCAAGACGACTGATTAATAAACTTCCGATTCCATACGAAAGAAAAGGCGCGGAATAAATTTGTGCCAAAAGCGCAGTAATTTTCCAGGGCCAGTTATCTACCATCAGCGTTGGGAAAAATAAAAGTGACACAGCCAACAATGTGACCAAGATTCCTTGAATCAACAAATATGTTTTCATCCAACTTGGAATGGAAGAACCGATTCCTTTTTCGTCTAAGTTTCGATGAGTCCATGCTAACCAAATTGCAATGGCAGGATAGATAAAATAAGCCGCGAACCAAATCCAAACTTGTGTGCGGCTGTAATCGAATTCGCCTAAATAAAAAAGTGACACGATGAATAACATGCCCGTCCAAATGGCAATCATCGGAATCATAATTTTTACTTCAAAATATTTTTGTGAAAAAATTCCAGCAATCATAAACGCTGTACCAGATAAATACATAGAGCCTAAAAAGCGGGCGTGAAGTGGTGGCACCAACCACGGAATGGCTTGGTCAACTTTTGTCGGAATAAAATATCCCCACACACCAACCCATAATGCCAACAAACCAACTGCTACAAAATAAATTTTTATATTGCGCGTTACCAATTGCATGTGCCACCTCGGTTAGGATGATATGTTGCCTCGTTGATTATAAATTATGATAAGGTTTATCACCTGCGCAAATTTGTGGTTAAATTGAATATAGGAGCGTGCCATGCCCTCAAAAGAATTTCAAACTTTTCTCGAACAATATCCCACCTTCAAACAAACCGAATCAATCGATACATTGCGCCAAAAAGATTATGCTCGTCTTGATTCTGGTGAACATATTTATCTCGATTACACAGGTGGGGGCATTTATGCTGAGTCACAAATTCAAAGACATCAAAAACTTTTGCATGAAAATGTGTATGGCAATCCGCATTCATCCAATCCAACTTCTATCGCGGCAACACATCTTGTGGAAGGCGCACGTGAATACATTCTAAAATTTTTCAATGCTGACCCTGATGAATATCTTGCCATTTTTACACCCAATGCCAGTGGTGCGTTAAAACTTGTAGGTGAGTCCTATCCGTTTGCAAATGGTCGTTATCTTTTAACTTTTGATAATCATAATTCAGTCAATGGGATTCGCGAATTTGCCCATGCTCGCGGCGGTGATGTGACTTATATTCCTGTCATGTTGCCAGACATGCGAGTGGACGCTTCGCAACTTAACGTTGAGTTGAGTAAACCATCTCAAACTGGTCATAATCTTTTTGCATTTCCTGCGCAATCAAACTTTTCTTCTGTCAAACATCCGCTTGAGTGGATTGAACTTGCTCACTCACATGGTTGGGATGTTTTACTCGATGCCGCGGCGTTTGTCCCGACAAACAAGTTGGATTTAAGCAAAGTCAAACCTGATTTTGTTCCAATTTCATTTTATAAAATCTTCGGTTATCCCACTGGACTTGGTGCATTGATTGCAAAAAAATCTGCGGTAGCAAAATTACATCGTCCGTGGTTTGCAGGTGGGACGATTACAGTTGCATCTGTATCTACTGAAAGACATTATCTCGCCGATAACTTTGCCGCATTTGAAGATGGCACATTGGATTATCTTAATATCCCCGCCATTGAAATTGGACTTAAACATATTGAATCCATTGGCTATGATGTGATTAGTGAACGAGTCAAAACTTTATCAGGTTGGTTGTTGGATAATTTAACCGCGATGAAACATAGTACGGGTAAATCATTGGTTCAGGTGTATGGACCAACTTCCACCGAAGGCAGAGGCGGAGCAGTCACTGTTAATTTTTTTGATAAAGATGGAAATATCTTCGACCATCGTTTTATCGAAAATGAAGCCAATAAAATTAATATCTCGCTTCGTACTGGTTGTTTTTGTAACCCCGGCGCGGGTGAAGTTGCCATGGGCGTTTCGCGCGTGGAGTTGGATGTGTGTTTTACGAAGCCCGGGCATGAAGACCGCCTTTCGCAAGATGATTTTCGTTTGTGCTTTGATGGAAAATCTACAGGTGCGGTGAGAATCTCTGTGGGTATGGTGACAAATTTTAATGATGTGCAGGCGTTGTTATCTTTTGCAAAAGGGTTGTTGTCATAAGTTTGTCATGCTGAGCGATAGCGACGTGTGCCACAAAGTGGTAAGCATCTCTACCATGTTGAGCAAGACTATTAATTATGTAAGAGATTCTTCGCCGCAAAACCAAGAGCGCGCTCAGAATGACACTATGGAGAATTATTTATGAATCTAAAAGACATTTTACTTATGTTTGAATACAACTTTGTTCATGTCATGCTGAGCGATAGCGAAGCATCTCTACCATGTTGAGCAAGACTCTTAATTGTGTAAGAGACCCTTCGCCTATCGGCTCAGGGTGACACCAATTAGATAAGGATTAAAAATGAATATCAAAGACATTTTATTTATGTTTGAATACAACTACTGGGGAAACAAAAAAATCTTAATGGCTTGTAAAAATATTACCCAAGAACAATTTCTCGCCCCAGCAGATTATCCTTTCGGTGGTGTGCGTGGCACATTGCTGCATGTAGTAGATGGTGAAAGATTGTGGCGTGTTTTGTTTGAGACAAATCGAGTCACTGAAAATGAAGATTTGATAGCAGATGATTTCCCAACCTTTGAATCACTTGAAAATAAATTTCAAGAAGAAGAAACATTGATGCGAACCTATCTTAGCAAACTGACTGATGAAGATATGAATAGTCACCTGAAATATGTGGTTGAGGGAAATATTCAGCGCGACAGAATCCTTTGGCATTGTTTTTATCATTTGGTTAATCACGGCACACAACATCGTGCTGAAGCCGCGGCATTGCTCACCAGTTATGGCGCGTCACCCGGCGATTTGGATGTGACTGTCTTTTTGAATGACCGTAAAAAATGAAAAAAACATTTAACTTTTTGATTATTGTAGCAATTTCTCTACTGCTTTCCTATTTATTTAATTCTCTGTTTTTGAGTCTTTCCACACATTTTGCTCTAGACCAATTTCTTTTAATCTTTTTCCTCACCTGTTCTCTTACTTGGATAATTTATTTTCTTTGGTCTGATGTATCAAAAGATATTTTCAAATGGAATTTGAAAATACGCTTCGATATTAAAACTTGGGTAGATAATATACCTGGCATTCTCCTGTTTATTTTATTTTTCTCTATTTACTTATATTTCGGCTCAAAACTAAAAGAGTTTAGCATTGCTCAAGTAGATAATTTGTTTGATGCCGATGCCGCTTCTTGGATGAGGCGCATTTCCTCTGATGATGTTAAAGAATTTGAAATGCGCGCACCACATCCCTTCACCTATTTTATCTTTCAACCATTTGGAAGATTCCTGAATTTATTTACCAATCATCCGCCTCTTTCAGCAATTATATTTAATTGCCTGGTCGGTGCTGGATGCGTATTTTTAACGTGGCTTTATATCAAACGCCAATTTCAAAATAAAGTCTATGCAGGTTTAATCGCTACATTGCTTGGATTAAGTACATCGCATCTTTTTTTTGGAAGCGTAATTGATACTTACATATTTTCAGCATTCGCATTAATTTTATTTCTACTCTTCTTGCAACGAGATGATAAATCAATAGCCTCTTTGGTTTTTGCAGGCGTCATCACCTTTGGAATCACACTTACAAATTTTGTTCAAAACTTAATTGCCTTTTTTATATCTCGCCCAAAAATAAAAGAAACCATGTATTTTACAGGCTGGCTGATTGCTATTTCACTATTGCTTACTTTTTTCCACGCCGCAATATACCCTGCCAGTAAATTATTTTTTCTCACACCTGACATACAAAATGAACAAAAATTTTTTGCAGAAACATTTGAAGTCTCTGAATGGAGATTTAATGGAAGAAACTTGTATTTAGCAAGAACAGTTTTGCTTTATTCTGTTGTCGCACCCCAAGTTTTCATTCTTACAGAAGAAGTGGGTAGCACACTCCCAGAATTTCGCTTTTATAAAATTTCGCCTGGCACATTTCATCAAGCGCAGTATGATGGACTTGGGCAAGGTCTCGTTGCACTTTGGTTAGGGATGTTGGCAATAGCAAGCGTCGTATTTGTTTGGAACTTAATCCGCACAAGAAAAGCAGATATAACTTTGGCTTTCATACTTTGCCTTGCCTTTAATGCCACCATCCACTTTTTTTATGGGCAAGAATTATTTTTATATTCAGCCGATTGGGCATACGCACTAATATTTTTTGTTGCCTTTGGACTCGCCCCTTTTGCAAAAAATCGCTTCTTTCAAACGGGAATGCTTGTTTTCTTAATCCTGCTGGCTTATCATCAGTGGCAATTTATGGATACCATCCTCCAATCTATTTCTGTATTTATAAATTCATAAAATGAACGGACAAATTCGCTCACAAATCAAAGTAGGTATGACAGTGTTGATTGTATTAAAACAAGACCAACGCACTGGAAAATTAACGCAAGGCATTGTCAAAGATATTTTGACGAAATCGCCAAATCATCCGCATGGAATTAAAGTTCGGCTTACAAATGGTCAAGTGGGGCGAGTGAAAGAAATTATCGAATCATAATTTTCTTCCTTCGCGTGCTATACTCACAAATAAATTGCTGAGGTTTTATATGAAAAGATTTTTGCTTGCACTCATGATTCTTTTTTTGATAACCGCCTGTGGCGGAAACAACGCGTCAGACTCGCCCACTGCTGACCTGCCCGCGCAACTTCCCCCTTCGCCTGAACCGTTTTCTTCATCTCCCACGCAAGAAATTATCACACAAGAAATAGACCCAGCGACGTGTATATCCCCTCAACCCACACAAGATGATGTGGACCGTGCGCTTTCTTTCACAGGAAAATTATTTGATACACAAGATTGGGAACGGACTTATACAGTTGCTGTAGATAAAGTTTCAATCACATGGTACAGCGAAAGGTTGACTTCGATTGCATTTTTAGAAGCATTGATTTTCCCATGCGGTTATGAAGAATTAGACCTTGATTTATTTTTTAGCGTAGATAATTGGGTGATTGTTTTTGGTAATTATCAAAGCTATGAATATATAGATGAATGTCGTTTAGACAGTGGCGTGCGTTTGTATCAATTTATTACTGTTGACCAAGGCTTTGAGTATGATGTGCATTATTGGGTCGTGAACGATACGGATACGCGCGTGATTTCGGTGATGGTGGTAACGCCAATAGAATCGCAAGTTTTGATTGATGAATTTTCTTATAGTTTGTTCCCGCAATTACCAGAATGTTAATTTTATACCGCCCCGCAGGTTTAATAAAGAATCAAATTGATTGATAAAACCTGCGGGACGTTTTACATTTAAGGATTTTTTATGACCTCTCGTTATGATATTCTTTTTCAACCGATTAAGATTGGACCTGTGACTGCACCGAATCGTTTTTACCAAGTTCCGCATTGCAACGGGTTTGGATATCGAAATCCGCAAGGCATGGCGAAGATGCGTGGCATGAAAGCCGAAGGTGGTTGGGGAGTGGTTTGCACAGAAGAAACAGAAATTCATTACACAAGTGATTTATCTCCATATTTTGAAGGGCGGATTTGGAGTGATGATGATATTCCCACTTGGAAATTGATGACGGATGCAGTTCATCAACATGGCGCATTGGCAGGCATTGAATTAACGTATAACAGTCATGCGGCGGCGAATTTATATGCGCGTGCTTCCGCATTCGCGCCTCGTTCTATGGGGATAACGGGTGGTAGTGGATATGAACCTGGTCAAACTCGTGCGGCGACAAAAGATGATTTGAAACAAGTCCGCAAGTGGCATCGTAATGCCGCCATTCGCGCAAAGAAAGCAGGCTTTGATATTATCTATTGTTATGCCGCACATAATATGACATTGGCTTTTCATTTGATGTCAAAACATAATGATAGGTCAGATGAATATGGTGGCTCGCTTGAAAACCGTGTGAGATTTTTTCGTGAACTCATTGAAGATACAAAAGAAGCAGTTGGTGACAAATGTGCAGTGGCTGTGAGATTCGCTGTAGATGAATTGCTCGGTGATGAAGGGATGCAACATGATGGCGAAGCCAAAGATATTGTTTCCATGCTTGCTGAACTTCCTGACTTATGGGATGTGAACATCAGCAATTGGGCAAATGATTCGATCCCGTCACGTTTTGGAAAAGAAGGTCATCAAGAAAAATATATTTCTTTTGTAAAGAAGTTAACTACAAAACCAGTTGTTGGTGTTGGACGATACACGTCACCTGATTCAATGGTTTCTGCGATTGAACGCGGCATTATGGATATTATCGGCGCGGCGAGACCATCAATTGCAGACCCGTTTTTGCCAAACAAAATTAAAGAAAATAGAAGCGAAGATATTCGAGAATGTATTGGATGCAATATTTGCGTCACAGGTGATACACGTTTTGTTCCAATTCGATGTACACAGAATCCAACGATGGGTGAAGAATGGCGTAGAGATTGGCATCCAGAAATTATCGCGTCCAAAAAATCGAATGATGAAATATTAATTGTCGGTGCAGGACCTGCTGGTTTGGAAGCGGCTCGAGCTTTGGGTCAGCGTGGGTACAGAGTCATTCTCACCGATGCGAAGCGTGAAGCGGGTGGTCGTATCGCGCTTGAGTCGCAACTTCCAAATCTAAATGAATGGCGGCGCGTCATTGATTGGCGCATCACACAAATCAATAAAATTGAAAACATATTTTTTTATCCATCCAGCCCAATGAAAGTGCAAGATGTTTTAGATGCTGATGCGCCGCATGTGATTCTGGCAACAGGCGCAACTTGGAGGCGTGATGGTGTGGGGCGTTATCTTTCGCAACCTGTTTCGGGTCACACAAAAATTTTCACACCAGATGATTTGATGAATGAAAATTTACCGACAGGCAAAGTTTTAATTTATGATGATGATCATTATTATATGGGTGGAGTTTTAGCAGAATTGTTAGCAACAAATGGATGTGAAGTCACTTTGATGACTCCCGCGCCAACGATTTCCGCATGGACAGAATATACGCTTGAACAAAATCGCGTGTATAAAAAATTATTGGATTTGAATGTGACTTTGCTTCCTCATCATACATTCGCTTCACTTTCACCTCAATCTGCTATTGTAACCCATACCATTTCTTCCGTTGAGCAGACTCTCGCGTGCGATGCAGTTGTGATGGTGACAGATAGAATCCCAAATGATAGTTTGTATCACGAACTGAAACCTGCACTGGCAGAAGGAAAAATAAAATCATTACGAGTCATTGGTGATGCAGAAGCACCCAATATTATTGCGCAAGCAGTATTTTCTGGTCATCTCGCCGCAAGAGAATTTGATGAAATGATTAATCCTGATGTTACGCCGTTTAAAGTAGTGCAACACATTTAATGTCATGCTGAGCGATAGCGAAGCATCTCTACCATTTTGAGCAAGACTCTTTGCCGTATAAGAGATTCTTCGCCACGAAAAACAAGAGCGTGGCTCAGAATGACATAAAAAAATAAAGTGGTACAATACAAAATATAAATACATGACTAGCAAGCGGCGAAGTTGGTGTAATTCCAACACTGTCGCGCAACTGTGAAATTAGTTGAATAGTCGAATAGCCAAATAGTCGAATAGTCAAATAGTCGGTTTACCGACTATAAAACTAAGCGACTACAAGGCTAGCCGACTAACAGACTAACAAAGTCAGGTCGCCCGCTACTGGTCAGTTCACCACACTCTCGCAGAAAGGAGGTGGCTGACGGTCCAACTCGGATTGCCTGTCCATCCTCCCCAGCCTTTGCTGGGGATTTTGATTCTATAAAATGAAAAAGACCTGACAGGTTTCTTAAAACCTGTCAGGTCTAAAAACTAAAGGAGAAAAAATGTTACGAAAAATTTTTATATTTGCTTTGCTGATTGCATTGCTTACTGCATGTGCACCTGCTTCAACACCTGCGCCAGAATTTGAAGCAACCGAAGTACCTGCTACTGAAGAAGTAGTTGTCACTGAAGAACCTGTTTCCACAGCATTGACCTATACAGATGGTTTAGGTCGTGAAGTGACGTTAGAAGGACCCGCACAAAGAATCGTCACACTGGCACCATCATTGACTGAGCTTTTGTTTGCAGTGGGTGCTGGTTCACAAGTAGTTGGGCGTGATGATTTTTCTGATTTCCCTGCTCAGGCACTAGATGTTGCAAGTATTGGCTCAACGTATGGTGCTTTGAATACCGAAGCGATTCTTGCTCTTCAACCTGATTTGGTGATTGCGGCAGAAGTGAATACACCTGAACAAGTGAAGGCACTTGAAGATTTAGGAATCACTGTGTATTATCTCAAGAACCCAATCACATTTGCTGAATTGTATGACCAAGTTCGATGGGCAGGAACAATTACAGGTCACGAAGATGAAGCGAATGCGTTAGCAGAATCATTATCTGAAAGAGTAGATGCGGTCACATCTGCAGTTGCAAACGTCACAGAAAAACCAAAAGTGTTTTATGAGTTAGATGGTACAGACCCATCTAAACCGTGGACGACGGGTGCTGGCACATTTATGGATACGATGATTACGATGGCTGGCGGTGTGAATATTGGTGGCGTGTTGAGTGAGCCGTACGCGCAAATTAGTGTGGAAGAAATTGTTTTGCAAAACCCTGAGTTTATTATTTTGGGTGATGCATTATACGGCGTGACGATTGAGTCTGTTGTTGCGCGTGCAGGTTGGGGTGAGTTAACTGCTGTGCAAGAAAATAAAATTTTTGTGTTTGATGATAACCTCGCTAGCCGACCTGGTCCGCGTTTGGTAGATGGACTTGAAGCCTTGCTTGCGATACTTCATCCCGAATTAATTGCAGTGCCATAAGTCGTAATGCGTAATTCGTAACGAGTAATAAGTTTTCTTGTTACTCGTTACTCGTATCTTATAACTCGTATCTAAAAATGCGCCCTTATCTTTCCTCTTTCCTCTTTCTTGTCATTGCTTTGCTTGTGAGCCTTGCAATTGGTTCGGTGTTTTTACCATTGCAAGATATTTTTGCAGTGATAAAAGGAAGTGGTTCAGATTTAGCAACAAATATTTTATGGAATATCCGTTTGCCGAGAACAGTGTTGGTTGCACTAACAGGTATGGCATTGGGCGGAAGCGGTGCGGCGTATCAAGGTTTGTTTCGTAATCCATTAGCCGACCCGTTTTTGATTGGCATTTCATCTGGCGCAGGTTTAGGTGCAGTGATTGCCATGAGCATAGATTGGACGTATTCATTTTGGGGCTTGATGGCAATTCCGCTGGCGGCATTTATTGCGGCATTGTTAACTGTGGCAGTTGTATATTTTCTGGCGCGTGTTGGTCAAACCACACCGATTACAAATTTGATTCTGGCAGGTGTAGCAGTTTCGGCATTTGCAACATCGTTGATGTCATTTCTTATGCTTCGGTCTGATGGTGAACTTCGCCGTGCCATGAGTTGGTTAATGGGTGGCTCAACTCAATTAGGTTGGGAGTTTATCTTAATCATTTTGCCTTATCTCTTAATTGGGCTTGGTGTTTTGATATTCAGCGGTCATACATTGAATCTATTACAGTTTGGTGATGAACAAGCGCAACAACTTGGATTAAACGTCTCGCGTGCAAAAAGAATGATATTAATTATGGCATCCATGGCAACTGCCGCGGCAGTTGCATTTGCTGGGATTATCGGTTTTCTTGGTTTAATTGTTCCGCATGTGGTGCGTTTATGGTTTGGCAGTGACTATCGCAAACTTTTGCCGTTATCTATTATCAGCGGAGCCACCGCATTATTATTTTCAGATGTGATTGCCCGTATATTATTTGCCCCTCAAGAAATTCCTGTTGGTATTATTACTTCATTAGCAGGCGCACCATTTTTTTTATGGGTTTTGCGCCGTTCTAAAACACAAGGTTTATGGTGAAATTCTTTTTAAACACAAAGTACACAAAGGTTTTAAATTGGCGCAATAAAATATTTTTTATTGTTAGTCTGATAGAAGAGCAAACTCTAAAAACAAATAACAAACTCATCACTTACTTCACTTTGTGACCTTGGTGTCCTTAGTGTTTAAGAAAGGAAAAAAAATGAAAAAAGGATTACTCATCGTTAACACTGGCGATGGCAAAGGAAAAAGTACAGCCGCGTTTGGTATGGTCTTTCGGGCATGGGGTAGAAATTTTCGTATTTGTGTCATTCAATTTATCAAAGCCGAAACAGGTCAATGGGGAGAAATCAAAGCCGCGAAAAAATTGGGTATCGAATGGCACACTACTGGTGATGGCTTTACTTGGACATCCAAAGATATGGATGAAACGATTGCAAAGGCACGTCATGCTTGGGAACTTGCCAAAGAAAAAATTTCAAGTAATCAATATGATTTGATTGTGCTAGATGAATTTACTTACACAATGGTTTATAACTGGCTAGATACAGATGAAGTGCTTGAATGGCTTCGCCTTAATCGACCGCCAAACCTGCATCTTGTTATTACAGGTCGGTCTGCGCCTGAGGCATTGATTCAAGCCGCCGATTTGGTAACAGAAATGACTCCGATTAAACATCCATACGAACAAGGCATTGTTGCACAAGCAGGCGTTGAGTTTTAACGTGTTAAACATAAAAAATCTTTTTGTATCTTATAACAACCGAGAAATTTTGCACGATGTTTCGTTTGATGTAAAAAATGGCGAAGTGTTGGCGTTGATTGGACCCAACGGCGCGGGCAAATCAACTTTGATTCGTGCGGTCAGTGGTGTGATTGAATCGCGCGGTGAAATTCAAACCGACGGGAAAAATTTTCATGAAATGGATTCGATGCAACGCGCAAGATACATTGCGGTTGTACCACAAGCGATTTCGATGCCGCCTGCATTTACAGTTTGGGAAACTGTGTTGATGGGGCGCACGCCTTATTTAGGATTTTTAGGCAACGCTTCAAAACATGATGAAGAGTTGGTGCGTGATTCTTTGAGTCGAGTCAATGCTTTGAATTTTTCTGAACGCCATGTGGGTGAACTTTCTGGTGGCGAAGGACAAAGAATTTTATTAGCAAGGGCATTGTGTCAATCCACGCCGATTCTTTTATTAGATGAACCAACATCCCATTTAGATTTGCAATATCAAGTCAGTTTGTTGGAATTGATTCGTGACTTGGCAAAAGAAAATAATTTGGCTGTATTAGTTGCGATGCACGATTTGAATCTCGCCGCAAGATATGCAGATAGAGTAGCATTGATGGTCGCAGGGCATATCAAAGCAATTGGTACGCCAAAAGAAGTATTACAACCCGATATTATTGCGGATGCTTATTGTCTGCCTGTGCAAGTGGTCAAACATCCGTTTATGGATATTCCGTTGGTGTTGCCGGAAAGTAATGATAGTAGGTTATGATTTTAATTTACGACGCATTAAAAAATCGGTAATTTCAAAATCAAGTTCTTCGTCAATATCCCAGGCTTCATCTGCGTCTATTTCAAACATCAGCGGAGAATCTCCAATGCGGTGTTTTTTTCTTTCTAAATTTTCTCTTGTGAAGATATAAATACAAGAGTTTTCTTCATACACGGGAGGTAAATCTTGTGTTTGGATTAATTCTGATGGATTGTGATTAATGGTTTTGCCATCTTGAAAATATAATCTTGTTTGTAAACGTGTGACGGAAAATAAAGAATCGTTTTTGGGGTAATTGGTAAATAGTAATTTTATGGCTTGTGAAATTGTTTCGGGTTTCAACAATGGATTGGTTGAATGTGTTTGCAAATAAAAATCTGCTTTCACTTGAGTTGAATCATGCAATAAAATGTCGTTCATGGGGGTATCGTCAGCAAGGAGATGTTGAGGTCGCTGAATCAGTTTGACATCAGGAAAGAAGCGTTGTATTCCATTGATAATGGGGTGAGAATCCGTATCCACAACGATTGATTCAATTTCAGGAACCGCCATCAACGTTTCGAGGATGTGATGAAAAAGCGGTTTGCCAGCCAACGCACGAAAATTTTTTTCAGGCACGCGCTGGCTGTGATGGCGCATTGGCACAAGGGCGGCGAGTTTCATGGTTTTATTTTAACTTACAAACCGTCCCGCAGGTTTTTTTGTAAATCAAAATATTTAAGTTAAACCTGCGGGACGTTGAGACTCATTTGCCATTGTGAAATATTTTCGCGTTGCATACCCACTTGTTCAAAAATGAAAGACATCTCTTCAGGAAAAATTGCTGGCACATTCCAAATTTTATTTTGAAATTTTTTGAATAAAGTTTTTATCATCACATTGCTTAAGCCCGCGCCGCGTGAACGCGATTTTACTAACACAGACCAAATCACAATATCATTTGCATCGGGATTGCTGATTAAACAATAAGCATCATTGATTTTGAATGCACACGATGGTGGCGTATGTTGCATGATAGTTGTGCCTGAAAGTTGCCACGGCAAATCTTTGAGTCCATGATATGTTACAAGACGCGCCAATTCACGAATATCAATTTCTTTTAATTCTTCATTTGATTCAACTTGCGGATTTTCAAGTTTGTATCCAACTAATCTTCTTATTTTTTTGAATCCGACTTTTTCATATAACTTAACACCCGCTGTATTTTGTTCGATGACTTCGAGAATCATTTCTTTATCTTGACGTTCTTTCGCTTCTTGAATTAACTGATGCATGGTTTGTGTACCCAAACTTTGATTCCTACCTTCGGTCAAAATTCCCATCGCCGCGAGTCGACTCGTCCAGCCGCGGCGTGCGATTAATGCAATACCAGCAGGTTCATCATTATGTATCAAAACTCGGCTGGATGTTAAATCTATACTGTCGCGCTTGAGCATGGTTAATAATGCTGACTCTGTAATGTTGATTGGCACAAAGTAGCCTTCAAAACTGCGGGTCATTAAGTCTGCAAGTTGGGTAAGGGGAAATTCGGAGGCAGGTTGTAGGTTCATCGTAATTGGTAAATTGTAATTGGAGAATTGGAGATTGGAGAATTGGAGAATTAGAGATTAGAGAATTGGAGAATTTATGGGTAAACTTCTTTTAATGCTTGCTTGAATAGTTCGTCAAGAACATCTACTGGAGCAGGATTATTTTTATAGTTTTTTTGGCTTTCTTCCAATCGAGCAAGTTCAGATTCTATAAAATCACTAATAACAGGAATACTGTCTCCATAATCTAATTCTGCACCTAAACTTTTCTTTTCAATGAGTTGAGTTATCTCGTCTTTTAGATGCCCACTGGGAATAATTCTTTCTAACATAGTCCCAAAATAAGTGGGCGGTACTCCATAACCTTGTTCAATCCATTTGATAGCAAGAATGGGTCTCAGAACATAAAAATACTTCTTAACCCAAACACTTTCACCTTTTAGATATTCTCTAAAATTTCCTTGAGCCATATGTAAGTAATGAAAAATGCAAGCAGAAGGTGAATAATAAGTTTTTGCGAGTTCACGCATCTTTGAAGCAATTGTATATTTCTCTTGATAAACAATCGGGGAATTTAGCCATTCTAATAAAGGTGGATTCGATTTTCGAAATAAGCCTAAAGATTTTTTTAAGTCCCAACCATTAATATCAATTTGTTCTTGTAAAGGTCGTTCAATTACGTCTCGGTTATCTGCTAAGGACAAATACCAATCTACAGGATGCAAATACAAAAAACGAACATCATAATCACTATCTGCTGAAGGAAAGCCCCATGCACGACTTCCGCTCTCACAAGCATAAACAATGATTACTTCTTCTTTTTTTTCTATTTCAGATAACTTTTCTAAAATGTTTTCTTTCATTTTTCTTGATTATACCGAATCGGCTCTACATCTCTTTCTCTTTCTTCTTTTCTCTCTCTTCCCCTCGCATAATAAAATGTTTCTCTTAATTGTGGTGTGACTAAACTCGTCTCACGATGCCCCATTCTTGTTCCATGAAATTGCATAAAGCGGAACCAAAAGATGGAGAAAAAGTTTTTTAGTAAAACTTTTTCACGCATTGCGTGCCATAAATCACTTAAAATGTTGGAGATTGTCAAACGCAGAAAATCATAAAAATTGAAATGAGCTTCGGGGTAAATTTTTCGTAATGCCATGGCTTCACGGCGGTAACGGTTATAGACTCCGCTTGGCGTTTCGTTGTGAATGTGAATAATCTCTGCTTCAGCGATATAAGCAATTTTGTAACCTTGATCTTTTGCCCATTTGCTCCATTCTAAATCTTCAAGACCTGTAAGTGTTTCATCGTAATTATGTTCTTCCCACAAACTTTTTCGGATGGAGGCATTGGCGTTATTACAAAAAACAGTGACTTGATTCAAATTCGTCAGGTCTGGATACCATTGATAAAAAATCTGCTTTTCAGAAAATTTTGCGAAGTCAGGCGCACGTTGTTTGCCATAGGTGAGTGCAACTTTTTCATCTTTGAATGGATTAAGTAAAGTCTCTAGCCAATCTGGATAAACAGGGTAAACATGTGCGCTTGCTATGACAATCAATTCATGTTTTGCTTCTTTGATTCCGTAGTTGAGTGAACGTCCAAATGTAAATTCATCCGCTGGGATTTTGACAATTTTTGCACCAAAAGATTCCGCGATAGAAATAGTTGAATCAGTAGAGCCTGAATCTACAAGAATAATTTCCACGTCTTTGACTGCCTGCTGTTTGATTCCTTCAAGCAAACGTCTGATGTGTTTTTCCTCGTTATAAGCGCGGATGATGAGAGAGCAGTCCATAATTGGTAATTGGTAATTTGGTAATTACCAGTTGCTATCCTTTTCATAACCAAGTTTAATTAACAAATTTCCAGCAACTTCTTTGAAAATTTGTTTATGCTCGTCGTTAAAATGTTTTTGCCATTCACCTGTTTTGCCTGAGCGAAAGGTTGGGGATTTGGTCGGGTTGATGGCAGATTCTAAGGAGGCAAGAATCAGTTGTCCCGAAGTTTGAAGCGGAACTTTATCTAGAAAATGATTCATGATGCGAGTCAATGTTTCGGCACGGTGATGAATCAAATCTTCAAAATGAATGGATAAAACTTCTTTTTGATTCAACCAATCAAGATATGGCGAAAATCTTTCAGCAATATTTGGAAATTCAATATCTGAATCGGGTCTGCCTAAAATGCTGACCTTGAGTCGTTCATCAAAATTTGGGAGAGATTGATAATAGGCATGATGCACATGTTTTGATTCCATTTCGGTAACATAAAAAACATGCGAGACGACCACATCACGCGGGTCACGAAAAATAAAATATGGAATAAATTTTGGCGAGCAAACTTTTTTAATTGCATCAGGTTGGGCAAACAAATGTGCAGAAGCAATATCATTTGGTTTCAAAGAATCAAGCCAAGCCAATGCTTGTTGAGGTGCGCGTTTTTTTCCGCTTTCGCCTTCATACTCAGCATAAAAAGAATGCAGGCGTTTGGCATACGGCGCGACATTTGAAAAGCCAAGCAAAATTTGGTCGAGCAAATGCGTGCCGCTTTTTGGAAATGAAATGCCGAGTAGCACGGGCAAATCTCCCTGAGATTTGAAGCGCAGTTTTTGAATCTGTTTTTCAAATTTGTATAATGCCCGACGGAAAAAAAATTTTAGAAGTCTCATTTTTATAATCAGAGTATAATTTATAAATTCGTAGAAATCGAAATGTTCACTCCAAAAAATAAATTACTCTTAAATGTAATTATTATTTTTCAAGGACTACGCGCTTTTTTGCATTTCTTTTTATATTTTACATCGCCTTCAAAGAAAACAATTGAAAAAGATATTGAAAGATGGCTAGAGATTCTTGAAGAAGGCGATTTTAATCAAACCACATTTAAGCCCAAAGCACTGGCATGGCTGTTATGGAAATATCCAGAATATCGAAATTTATTTTATTACCGTATTCAAAGTGAAAAACGTCTGCATCGCAGAGTCTTAATGGAAATTTCAAAATTATTTTTTAAACCGATGGATGGTTTATTCATACGCGCGGGGGAAATCGGCGAAGGGTTATTCATTCAACATGGTTATGCCACAGGCATTTCTGCTAAAAAGATGGGAAAAAATTGCTGGGTGAATCAGCACGTTGTTATCGGATATTCAAAAGCTGGCGAAGCACCCATCATTGGCGATAATGTGCATATTACCGCAGGCGCAAAAGTATTTGGCGCCATCACCATAGGAGATAACAGCATTATTGGCGCAAATGCCGTTGTAACCAAAAATGTACCGCCCGACTGCACCGTAGTAGGAATACCGGCATATATCATCAAGCGGGCTGGTAAAAAAGTAAAAGAGCCTTTATAAAAAATAAGCACGCTTTCACCCAAAAGGATATCCGTTGAAAAAAACTATTTTCACTACGCCCATTCTTAGTTTTATCCTTCGCCAAATCAGCAACTTGATATTGTTTCTTACAGGCTGGCGCGTGGATGGAAAGTTACCGAACATTCCAAAATATGTTTTGATTGGTGCGCCTCATACCTCGAATTGGGATTTTGTACTGTTCCTCGGCATTATTTTTCACCTGAAAGTGGATGCACGTTACATGGGCAAAGCAGAGTTGTTTCGTTTTCCGTATGGCTGGTTTTTTTATTATTGTGGCGGCATTCCAGTGGATAGAAAAAAATCTACTGGCTTGGTGGAACAAATGGTTGAAGCCGCGAATCAATCATCCAAATTTATTCTGACGATTGCTCCAGAAGGTACACGTCATAAAGTGACAGAGTGGAAATCAGGTTTTCATCGCATCGCTAAAGGCGCAGGGATTCCGATTGTGATGGCAAAAGTAGATGGTGCAAAGAAAACAGTTTATGTTGGGGAAGTGTTTCAACCAACCGATGATATGGATGCTGATATGGCTTTAATCCAAGAGGCGTTTAAGGGGATTGTGGGGATTAATCCAAGGAAGAAGTATATTACTTTGGAGAGGTGAGAAATATGAAACCAATTACTATTCCAAAAAACTATCGAGTTACAATTCCAGCAGAAATTAGGAAACAATTTGGTCTAAAATCAGGTCAAAAGATAATATTTTTTCCTAATGAGAAAACTATAAGTATTGTAGTTATACCTTTGTCAATTCAAAAAGCACGCGGTATGTTTAAGGATATAAATACAGACATTCAACGTGAAGAAGTTGATGAAGAAAGGTAAAAATAATAACTGCGGAGGATTAAATGACTTTGAATATACTTCTTTATATTATCGTTGGTATTTTAACAATTTATATTATAGCAAGTATTGCGGTTACTCGAAAATTCTCTACTGGTGATGCAATTGCTCTACTAGGTATAGTTATCTCAATTATTGTTTCACTTAGCCTTATTCCCTCAAATAATGAGCCCCAGAATCTAAATAATTCAACTACAACTTTCTTGCCAGAAAATACAAGTTCAGCACCAACTCAAATTCAAACACCAGTTGCACGATTAACATCAACTGCAACTGCTAGTAGTTTTTATAATGATTTTAACAATCTTACATTTGATGGGACATATGATAAATCACAATGGTATGTGGATGAAGATTACGAAGGCGCATGTATCACTACTCAGAATGATGGCTATCTAATAATAAATCATACACCATCATCATCTCTATCTGGTTGTTATATGGGAGGATATTTTAACGGTGTGGGAGGTGATAGTTTTCAATTCTTCGAATCTAAGATTCGAATTTCAAATAACTTTCAAGGTACTTGTTGCGGTTACTTTGCTATGACATTATCTTCAAATAGCTTTTCAGGAGGTGGAGGTTGGATAGAGTGCGGCCTACATCCACAACCAGGTTACATAGCAGGTGTATTTTCGATTAACCATAGCAATAGTGAAAATGAGTTTTTCCGTAAGTTGGAAACCACATTTAATAGTTGGCATACTATAAACTCTACTGGAGAATACCATTTAGATGATGTGAAAACTATTCCATAAGCCACAAAATTTTATGAATTTTTTCGAGCAAGAAGATATTAGCTATTGATAAAAATTGTCATTGTCCAATACACCTCGCAAAATCACCTTTACAGACTCAGCTTCCACTAACTCATCCAACCCAAAAGATTTCAATTTTGTCTGCGTTGTCCTCACAGATGGCTCCAAAAACTCTCCAAACGGCAGTGAAGTTTTATACAACTGATAATATAAAAATCTTCTAGCATTACGTTTGAACTCAGCAGGAACTTCAATTTTCTCAGCGTGTAAAAATTCTTCCATCTTTCTTCTAACTTCATCAATCGTCTGCGGGAAAAACACAGTGGGATATTGTGTAAACCTTGCCTTGCCTGCACATAACACAGGCATGCCCATAATGGATGCTTCCATGCCAATGGTGGAGTTGTAAATCATTACAAACTTGGATTTTTGAATCAACTCATACGAACTGAGTGTTTCATTGGGAGCGACATAAATCACATTTGACAACTCTGTCACTTTATTGGACTCAACCCATCCACCCACTGTCTCACGACTGGCTTTGCGGACTCTTAACTCATCGGGATGAGCACGAATCACAAACAATGTTTCAGGATGATTTTTGATGACTTCTAAAGTCAAATCCAACCAATCGAACATATCTTCAAATACGGTATTCGCGTGGGGTTGACTCGTGTCAAAGATGACATTGGTAAACACTGGCACGATTTGTTTGAATCCATTTGCCCTTTGCAAAAATGACTCGTCGAGTCCTTTCATATCCGCCCAAAATTTGATGCCCGCCATGCTAAAGTCACCTTGAAAGCGTTTGGCAAGATAAACATCTAATTTTTTATTTTGCTCATCATTCAATTCAAAATCTTCTGGAATGTGAATCGGATATGCTGTTGCTTCTCCATCCGTGAAAAATGCGGATGCTGGTTGCAGTCCCACTTCATGGGTGATGACTCGAATTCCGCGTTTTTGAGCGATATATTTTGCTGTCGCCTCTGGGAAGAATTGTCCGTTGAAAAGGATTACTGCTAGTGGATTTGTTTCATCCAAGAATTTTGAGAATTTCTGTGCAATATTCCATGCAGAGGAAATATATTCTCGTAAAAGATAACGAGTATTTTCATCATCGTTCAAGTGATGGATTCGTAAAATCCAACGAAGGGCAGGTAAGCATAAATTTCCTAAAGGAATATTTTGAAATTGGAAAACAGAAAGTTCATGGAGAGAAAGTGACGAGATACGAGAAACAAGTTGAGTGTCTCGTTCAAAACCAAACCAATTGACTTGCGACCTTTGACCTTTGACCTGTAACTTGTAACCTGTAACCTGTGACGAAACACCTGCATACAAACTCTTCGCCTGCCCCACACACGACTTGCATGGCATTTCTTTATGTGGATTATCCCGATTCGTCCCCAACACACATTTGCTCATACCAGCATTACAAGCAAAATAAGCAACGGGAATTCCTTTCAAACGAAAAGCCCATGATGCCAACAAATGGAATCCGCTGTTCCAAGATAAATCGTCAATGCCTGTGGATGCTTTGAAGAAGACCACAGGTTGTCCGCTGGGTTGTGGCTCTTGTTTTGCTACTTGTTTTGAAACACTAGCAATTTTTAAATTATTGAATCGACGAGTCAATCCTCGTTGAATGCGTTGCTTGAAAAAATCTTTAATCATTATGCTTGAATTGCCAACTTGCTTAATTGTTCATAATAAGGTTTACATTCTTCAAGTAATGGCTTTAATGAATCTGGAAATGGCTCTGTCTTTTGAACATACTTCCCAAAACCTGTTGATTCATGCACTGACTTATACCAATACTTCGCCCAAGAACCATCTTCGACTCTTGCGCCTGCACCCCAACTCAGCATTGATTCTTGAAAGTCAATGCCGATACGTTCACATAATTCACTTAAAACTTTTTTGGGATTTAATAAAATTTGTTTTGAGTCCAACACAGGCGGGTTTTGCCCATGTGTTTGCAGATAATCAAATAACTCAACATGCTGTTTGTAATCAACATCTTTTAAAGTTGGGTTTTGCACCCATGCCGCATAACTTGGCAACATATCAAACGGGTCACGAGTCAAAAGCACGTTCACAGTGTCAGAAAGAAAACCCAAATCCAAATTAAATAAATGATGCGTCATGTGTTTGAAAAATCCCACAGGCTTGGCATCAAATCCTAAAATCAAATCACGCACAACTTTCTCGCCATCATTTTCCATTTCTGCAATCACTTCATCCGCACCAGGGTGATATGCACGCGCGGGAGTTTTTGAAAGATAATGCGCGTACAACGGCTCATCAAAAACGGCGCAATCATTTCGTTGCGCGAATGAATACATCAACGCGGTGGATATATTTCGCGGACCACTCCACAAACAAATTTTTTTTGATGACATGCTACGCCTCTTTCGCCTGTCGAACTGCTCGCTGAATTTCAGCATGATACAACTCTGACAATTTTTCTGTCATCGTTCCAGATTTTCCATCACCAATGATTCTTCCATCAATTTTGGTGACGGGAGTTAATCCACCAAATGTTCCAGTGACGAATGCTTCATCTGCTCCGTAAACATCGAACAATGAAAAATTCTTTTCATAACATGGAATATTATTATCATTCGCAACTTTGATAATTTTTCCGCGTGTGATTCCGTTCATACAATATTGTCCAGTGGATGTCCACACTTCGCCATTCTTGACCATAAAAAAATTTGTAGCATTGCATGTTGATACAAAGCCATGAATATCAAGCATGAGTGCTTCATCTGCGCCTGCTTCAATCGCTTGGACTAATGCCATCACTTCATGCAATTTGCTATGACAGTTCAAACGCGGGTCGAGATAATCGGGCGAACCACGACGAATGGTGCTGGTAAACAAAGTGACTCCACGATTGCGAGAATCGGGGCTGGCTTGTTTGTATTCCGCGATAATCACTAAATTGGGTCCAGCCATCACTAAACGCGGGTCTTGAGACGGAGTCTTTTTCGTTCCACGCGTGACCATAAAACGGACATGCACACCATCGTGCATATCATTGGCTTTTAACGTTTGCCAAAGTTTATCGGTCAATTCTTCGCGAGTCATTTTCAAATCCATGCCCACAGTTGCCGCCGCTTGCCATAAACGATTGAGATGTTCGTCGAGAAAGACCAACACTCCGTCATGCAAACGAAGCGCTTCCCAAATTCCGTCACCGACTAGGTAGCCACTGTCAAAGACTGAAATCTTGGCTTCATTGCGTGGAAACAATTCGCCGTTTACATAAATTAATATTTTTTCGTTACGAGTATCTTCTACTGCATTATGTGTTCCGTGAACGGGCATAAATGACTCCTAAGTTAATTTCAAGATATTATAAGGTATGGAGTAAAATATCTTTGAGATTAATAATTATGAGTTCAGAAAAACTTGAAAGATTTAAGTCTCTTTTCTTTGGTAGTTCATTTGAAGCAGATCATGATGGAATTGATCCAAAGGTCGTACTTTCTCTAAAGAATGCTGAAAGAGAACAAGCTCAACAACTATTATTAGAAGAGATAAAAACTACCGAAGATTACCGCCCATTTCTAGGGATCGGTTACTTAAAAACAAAAGAAGCATCTTCAATTGTTAAGAATAGAATTTTGCAGGGTTTTAAGTGGACACATACAAAAATTTGGGCAGCATGGGCTTTATGGCAAATAGAGAATGACCCAGAAGTAGCAAAAATTATTATAGAGATTTTAAAAGATAAGAATCAAGGCGAGTACACTAGAACTAGTGCGATCGCTGCATTGCAAGATTTCGGAAATAGAAAAAATGTAATATTAGTGCTTATCGAAGCATTTAGTGACCAGAAAGATAACAGTTTGGTTGGTCGATATGCATTCGAAGCAATTAAACATATATACTCATCAGATCAAACAATTCGCAACTTGGTTTCTATAATATTAGACACTAAATGGGTGGATAGATATAAATTTCGTAAAGATGAAATTAAAAAACTAACTGACTTAATTAGAAGAAGAATGAAACACCATTGATTTGGGTTTATATTACCAATCATTATTTTTTTCGTATCCCAATTTTACTAACAAATCCTCTGCCACATCTTTGAATAGTTTCTTATGTTCTTCAGTGAAATATTGTGTCCATCCTCCTGTTTTCCCTGAGCGAAAAGTATGGCTTTTCTTCGGTTGAATTGCTTCTATCAAAATAGATAAACTTTTTTCTCTTGAGGTTGGAATTTTATAGCCTGTTTTTTCTACTTCATCCAACATTTTATTTAAAGTAGCATCACGATTATTAATCAAATCCTCGAAGCGGATGCACATTACATTTTTTTGTTCAAGCCATTGAAAGACGCCTTCATATCTTTGTTTGACTGAAACCATTTTCAAACCATCTTGGTCAATGCCAGTGATGGCAACTTTGAGTCTTTCATTAAAATCAGGTAATGAATTATAAAAATCATGCATACCATGTTCTTCGTGCATATCGGTCGCGAAGAACACTTGTGAGATAAGCAAATCGCGTGGGTCGCGGTAAATGAAGAAGGTCACGCGCCCAGTTAAAGTCAAGAAAGAGGCGTTTTCATTTGTCGCATCTACATATCCCCAACCAATGACTCCATCAGGAATCTTTTTTAAGTCAGAAAGAATATCGTCTGCCGTCCGCCGTCCGCCGTCATTTTTTATTGTTCTCACAGGTTCAGCATCCACATATTTGTAAGGCATGATTTTTGTGAAGCCATTCAGAATTTGCAAAAGTAGATGTGAACCACTTTTCGGTTTTGAATTTCCAAAAATGGGCGGTACTTCATGAAAAGAAAACCGCTTCCATCTTAAGATGGCTTGAGCGGTTTTAAGATAAGGACGCAATGTACTACGAATTTTTTTCATCACAATTACGGATTACGCATTACGAATCACGATATTGCGTAATCCGTAATGCGTAAAGAACTGTTACTCGTTAACGACTCTTCGTAATTTCTTCATCGAACCTTTTTCAGATTCATAAACTTTCTTAACGCCATCACCCAACGAAGCCTCAGTGACGCGAATGTATTTAACCAATTTTTCAAAACCACCAGGCTCAACAGATGCGGCTTGGTCACTGCCCCACATGGCGCGATCCAAAGTGATATGACGTTCAATCGAAGTTGCACCCAATGCAATTGCAACAGCCGATGGCACAAGCCCAACTTCATGACCAGAATATCCAATTGGATTGTTGGGAAATTCTTTGCGAAGTGTTTCGATCATTTTGAGATTTAATTCTTCAGGTTCACATGGATACGTGCTAGTGCAGTGCATGATAACTAAATTATCTTCACCAACAACCTCGACACCTTTATGAATTTGTCCCATCGTTGACATACCCGTTGAAATAATCACAGGTCGTCCAGTTTTGCGAACATACTTTAATAAGTTGTGGTCAGTGAGTGAGGCAGATGGAACTTTATACGCAGGCGTATCAAATTTTTCCATAAAATCAACAGAAGGTTCATCCCACACCGAAACCATCCAATCAATTTTCTTTTCTTTACAATAACGGTCAATTTCACGATATTGTTCTTCGTTAAATTCAACTTTATAACGATAATCTAAATAAGTGATGTAACCCCACGGCGTTTCACGCATTTGTTTTTGTTGTTCGGGTGGCGTACAAACTTCAGGTGTGCGTTTTTGAAATTTGACCGCATCCGCGCCAGCATGCACAGCGGCATCAATAATTTTCTTGGCAATTTCAATATCACCATTGTGATTGATTCCAACTTCTGCAATGATATATGCAGGGTGACCATCACCCATCATTCGATTTCCAAATTTTATTTCTCGAGCCATTTTTTCTCCTTTAAAATAATTTCACATAATTCACGGATTGCTCCATGCCCACCATTTTTTGTTAACACAAAATCTGCCGCACGGATAACTTCAGGATATGCATCCGCAACTGCCACAGACCAACCTGCAATTTCAAAACAAGGAAGGTCATTCAAATCATTACCAACATAGATAACATTTTCCGCTTTGACATTTTTCTGATCAAGGACTTCGCGCATCACACGACCTTTATCCTGCATCCCGACCCCATGAATTGATTCTACCCCCATCTTTTTCGCACGCGCTTGGACAACTCCATTCGGTTCAGATGAAAGAATCATGAAATCAATTCCTCTTTCTTTCAAGGTCTTGATATGCATACTATCACTGCGTGATGCTAAAACAGATTCTTTGCCATCTTGATCTGTAATCACAGCATTATCTGTCACCACACCATCAAAATCACAAATGATTAACTGAATATTTTCAGGCATTTGTTTGTGAGGTGATCTTGGAGACACAACTTCCAAGCCACTATAAATCACGGCTTCATACTTTGACCAATCTGCAAGCGTGTCAATATCCACAGTATATTTTGAATCAATCACCAGCGGATAAATCACATCACCTGTTAGAGATTTTTTTTCTGAAATAGTCGAAGTCCGAATCGCATCAATATGACCTGTTTGCCAATACACAGGCGGCAGAATCTGGCGAGGCGCATTATACGGCTCTTTGATTCCATCTACTGTTAACAATGGGTTTAATGGTTTCTCTTCTCCATTAAATCGCCACATCTTAAACGGGTTTTGACCAGCCACTACAACACCCCGCACACAATCTGCATCTTTATGATTTTGCAAAATACGAATCGCATCATCCAACATATTCTTTGGGCGAATAGGAGAAGTTGGGCGTAGTTGAATCACAATATCAGGACGATAACCTTCAACGTCTTCTAACCATTTCAAAGCGTGTTCAAAGACTGGCAAATCGGTCGTGTTATCTTGTGAGATTTCAGCAGGGCGAAGAAACGGTGCCTCTGCTCCCCACGCCTTTGCAACTTTAGCAATCTCTTCATCATCGGTTGAGACGATAACACGAGTCACAAGTTCGGATTGTTTCGCCGCGGCAATACTCCACGCGATGAGTGGATACCCAGCAAAACTGCGGATATTTTTTCGCGGAATACCTTTCGAACCGCCACGAGCAGGGATTAATGCAAGTATGTCAGTCATATCAGAGAATAGAGAATAGAGAATAGAGAATAGAGAATAGAGAATAGAGAATAGAGAATAGTAGATGTAAAAACTAATTATCTACTCTCTAATCATCTAGTCTCTAGTTTTACCACGCCGTCCAACCACCATCTACGATTAAATTATTTCCTGTCATATAAGATGAAGCATCTGAAGCAAGGAATAATAACGCGCCGTTCATTTCATCTTTCTTTGCCATTCTGCCTAAAATGGTTTTAGCAGAATAATTTTTCACAAAATATTCTTCATGGTTATTAAACACACCACCTGGAGTCAACGCATTGACTCGGATTTCTGTCTCAGCATAATATGCGGCAAGATATTTTGTAAAACCCATCACGCCTGCTTTCGTCACAGTGTAATAGACAGGTTTATATGCAACGCGCTTCCCATCTTTGATGTAAATTCTTTGGTCGGGTCCGTTTAATCCGTAAGTGGAGCAGATGTTGATAATACTGCCCTTTTTATTTTTCAACATTTGTTTAACACAGGCTTGTGTCACCAAAAACATTCCCGTTAAGTTTACATTCATTGCCGCATTCCAATCACTCAATGGATAATCTTCAAATGCACCGGGTGCGATTCCTTTTTCTAAAGCAGTCGCATCAAACTTTGGGTCTAATGCGGCGGAGTTAACTAATACATCTAATCTTCCAAAAGTTGAAATTACTTTTTCAACCATTGCATTAACTGATTCAGGTTTTGTAATGTCAGTTGGGATGCCTAATGCGTTGTGTCCGCTTTTCGTCAGCGTATCAACTGTCCCCTGAATCAATGAAGCGTTTAAATCCACTACGGCAACCGATGCGCCTGCTTCGGCTAATGTTTTGCAAAATTCCGCGCCGATTAATCCAACGCCACCAGTAACGACTGCAACTTTATTTTTCAAAGAAAATTTTTCAAATATGGTCATGTAAACCTTTATGGGTAGGCTGTATAAATTGTATCGTTTTGTTTATCAAACGCAAGATACAAACCTTCACTCAAAATTTGATATACCGCTTGTGTCTGTGCATCTTTGTTGACATCAAAAAGCATGAGGACTGCTTCACCTGATAAAACATCTGCTTGAAGCTTTGATACGCCTTCCTCAAAACCGCCTCTTTCTTGACCTGTAACTGGGTCAACAAGGTCGGGCAGTACATACGCCCCACGATTTGTGTAGAGATATACTGCGGCGGCTTCATTGGTATAGATGCGCGTGCCTTCAGGAAGTTCGTTGAGAAATTTCATCGCTTCCGAATCAAACCATTGAAACGAAGCATAACCAACTCCGCCTTTGCGAAGTTGAGTGATTTCGTTTGTAATGCCGTAAAGTGAAAGTGAAAAGATGAGTAGAAAATAGAAAGTGGAAAGTAGTTTTTGTTTCTTCCAAAGCCATACGCCAAAATAAACAGAAATGATTAATAGGCTAACAAAAACTGGTGACAAGATTCTTAACTGAAATTTTGTACTGGCATCAAAAAACGTCATAGACGAAATGATAGAGGCTAAATATCCGAAAATATAAAGTGTGCTGATAAACGATAAAATTTCTGGTGTTTCAGTAGCAGGTTGAAAGAATTTTTTTAATCCTTTGGGGAGTAACCAAACCAGCAAAATAAATAATAAAACAAAAATAATAATGGGGATTAAATTAGGAGTCTGTACCCATGCTCGGCGCCATTCATTGAACGGCATCAGAAATTCAGAGAAAGTAGAAATTCCTATGGCAATATTTTCTGCTGTGATGGGATGATACACAAGCGTTCTGTTTGTGGCATTATCTGCTACGATTTGATTACGAATGCTCCAACTTAATGCAAAAGGAATAAAACTGGCGATAAAGATTGCTGAACGAGAAAAACGGTCTTTCCAAGTGTCTCGAAGCAGAATTAGGCTGACGAGAAAAGTTGCAAACAATGCTAAACCTGCATAACGCGTTAGATATGCTACACCAACCAAACAACCTGTGATAATCAACCAGCGTTTTTGTTTGAGTTCGAAATAAAAATAAAATGTTAAGAATGAAGCAAGCGTAAGAAAGATATAAAGCGGTTCACTCATCGCATTTGAATGAACACGAAACAGAGAAGCATTGACCAAAAATAAAATTGATAAGGCAATGCCTGCAATTTGTGATTTGGTCATCTTCCAGCCGATGATGCCAAGCAGAAAAATATTCCCACCAAACAATAACGAATTGACAAATCTTGTGCCACGCAATGGGTCTAAGCCAGTTAATCCAACCAAGGCAAGTAGTGATGAAAATGCTGGCGGAAAGTGAGTCATAGGTTGGTTACTTGCCAACCATAATTCTCGATAGCCATCTCCGTTCAAGATGCTTCTTGCACCTGCAATGTATGCAATTGAATCATCTAAGAGTCCCAGCCCTTGCGGAGTCGCATACAGGATGAGAAAAGTTCCAATTACAGCAAACAGGATGAAGGCTTGCACTGAGCCGTGTCGAAGTGTCAAGAATGAAGCGGGGAAATTTGAACGAGTCATTTTACGGATTACGCATTACGAATCACGATAATCCGTAATGCGTAATGAGTCATCTTAATTATGAGGAAGAACGAATCCCTGTTCTTCAAGGTACTTCAAAATAACGCGAGCATTGTCTTCAGGTGTTGAGCCAAAACCTTTTAGTGTGATTTCAGGTTTAATAGGTGGTTCGTAGGGGTCATCCACACCAGTGAAGCCCATTGGTTTACCATCTTGCATGGCTTGGCGTGCTTTGGCATATAAACCTTTTACATCTCGTTCTTCACAAATTTCTACAGGTGTATCCATAAAGACTTCGATAAAGTTGTCACCGACCATTTTGCGGGCTTCTTCACGAGTTGAACGATATGGACTAATTGCGGCACAAACCACTGCACCGCCTGCTTTTGCAATGCCACCTGCCACAAAGCCGATACGCAAAATATTTGTATCACGGTCTTCTTTGCTAAAACCTAAACCTTTTGAAAGATGTGTACGAACTACATCTCCATCAAGCACCATTGTTTCACGTCCGCGTTCAAGTAATAAAGAAGTTAACACAGATGTCGTTGCAGATTTACCTGAACCACTTAAGCCTGTGAACCAAATACAAAAACCTTGTTTGTGTCGTGCTGGATATGTCTCGCGCAAAATTTCAGCAGTCTCTGGGCGTGTAAACCATTCAGGCAATAATTTTCCTTTTGCCAAATAATCATCACGAACTTGTGTACCAGAAATATTGGCAACTTTTGCGCCTTTGGGAACATCTTTTTCTTCCACATATCTTTGTTCGTCAGGAAGATAAACCAACATCTCAAACGGAATCATTTTGACTTCGATTTCTGATTCGTGTTGCTTCATCAACTCTTGCGCATCATACGGACCGTAAAATGGTTTGCCCAATGAATCATTGCCTGGACCTGCATGGTCTCTACCTACAATAAAATGATTCGCGCCATGATTTCTTCTGATAATGGCATGAAGCAACGCTTCTTTCGGACCCGCCATCCGCATCGCCAGCGGAAGCAGACTCAACATGGTGCGACTTTTATCATAATGATTATCAACTAATGCTTTGTAAGTACGAACACGAGTGTAATGGTCAACGTCACCTGGCTTAGTTAATCCAACCACAGGATGAATAATCAATGAACCGTTTACTTGAGCGGTGGCGCGTTTGGTCAATTCTTCGTGGATTCTATGCAATGGATTTCGTGTTTGAAAAGCGACAACATTGTCATGTCCCATTTTTTCAAGCATCTCACGTACTTGTGTTGGCGTGTGACGTAAATTTACAAAGTCGTAATATTTTGGCAAATTCAACACTTTCATTGGACCAGAAATACAAACTTTTCCCCAACGTGCCATTTCAGAAACCATTGGGTGTTTTGGGTCAGTTGTGCCATAAGCAAGCGAGGCTTCTTTTTCAGCATCCCAATGAAATACTTCGTCGAGAGTCATAATTGCAATCACATCGAAGTTAGCATTACGTAATACTAATTCTTCGCCAACAGTTGGTAATTCTTTAGGGTCAGCAGTTAATGTAATTGGAAGCGGAAATAAAGTTCCATCAGCCAAGCGCATTTCTTTCAACACGCGGTCATAATCTGCTTTGCCCATGAACGTGGTAAGTGGGGAAAAGCCTCCTGTAGCGATTAATTCCAAATCACATAAATTTCTTGCCGTAATTTTGATAGAAGGAAGTTTTGCGGCTTTTGCAAGAAGTTCTTCACGTTCTTTGCCAGTCACAACCAAGTTTACAAGTTTGCCGCCATAAGGGGCAATGAGTTTTGCTTTTGCCATTTTTTCTCCGTTTTATTAGGTAGGGACACGGCGCACCGTGTCCCTACGAATTTATCAAGCCACAATTATACTCCAAAATTCAGTCGGTGAATTTTGGAGTATACAATATAATCAAACCATGAACTCAAAGTCAATTCGTAACATCGCCTTCGCCCTACTCATCATTGGTTATCTTTATTATTGTTATCGTTACATCAACTTAACCAGTTTCAACATTGATAGTACAACTTACTACGTTTTGTTTGACGATGCCATGATTTCTATGCGCTATGCTTACAATCTTGCACATGGGAATGGTTTAGTTTGGAATGTTGGTGAAAGAGTAGAAGGAATCACTAATCCATTATGGACAGGCATAATGGCGTTGATTCATCTTCTGCCCATTGGATTAAATCAAACGGGACTTTATATTCAAATTCTCGGCGCCTCTCTCCTGACTTTGAACCTGTTTTTCGTGCGACGCATCGTCGAACATTTTACAGATGATTTGTTCGTTATGCTTTCAGCAGTTGCATTAACCGCCTTTTACGCACCATTAAATTCATTCGGTTTGCTCGGCATGGAAGTGAGTCTGTTGACTTTAATTATCAGTGCCGTTATTTTGCTTACACTACAAAGCGGAACAAAATTCAACCTTTGGATTTACATTTTGCTAGCCGTTTCTACACTTGTTCGTTTTGATATGGCAGTTCCATATCTTGTTATCTTTGCTGTTTTATTTTTCATACAAAAAGAAAATAGGAAAGGACACCTCATTTGGGGGCTTGGGTTATTAATTCTGTTTCTTGGTGGACAAACCTTGGCAAGATACTTTTATTATGGAGAATTACTTCCCAACACGTACTATCTAAAAGTTGAAGGTTGGAACACCACTCTTAAAACTTTACGTGGCTTGTATGCTTTGATTCAATTTGTATATTTTTCAAATTGGGTTTTATTTTTGCTCCCACTTTCGCTTTTTCTCTTCCGCAGAGATTGGAAAATTTCATTACTGGCATTGGTCTTAACAGGTCAAATTGCATATTCCGTATATGTCGGTGGAGATGCGTGGGAAAATCATGGCGGCGCGAATCGCTACATCGTAATCGCTATGCCATTATTTTTTACCGCATTTAGTTGGTCAATAATGGATTTGCTTAAAAGAGCAGTTAATTCTCTCGTTGTAAAAAAACATAAACCTTTTGAATATGTTTCTTATTTTGTATTCATAATCGTTTTTATATTTTCATTATTAAGTTTCAACGCCCTACTCGGCGAATGGAAATCAATCGAACGCTGGAATTTCACCCGCCGCCCAGATTACGTCGCAGGTGGAGATAGAAATCTACAAATTGCACTTGCCCTTGAAAAAGTGACCAAACCTGGCGCCTCTATTGCAGTAGTTGGCGCAGGCACAATTCCATACTTACTACCAGACCGTTATGCCATAGATATACTCGGCAAAGCAGACCCATACATTGCTCATCAAAATGTTCGTACATCTATGGGCATTCCAGATATTCCAAACATGCGACCAGGTCACATGAAGTGGGATTATGCCTATACCTTCGGTGAATTAAAACCTGATGTGATTGTTTCTATATGGGAAAACACCAATGAAGAAGCCGCGCCTTATTTAGAAGATTATATTTTTGCTACGATTGCAGAACGAATAAAAGTATATCTACGAAAAGATTCACCAAATATTAATTGGGAATTGATTCCGTAAAAGAGATAGCTCTTCCCATTTTTTGTGATTCATGCACAGCAGAGATAATTTTCATTACTTGAATCCCATCCTCTAAAGTACAAGATGGGTTTGCGTTACCTTTAACTACATCCACAAAATGTTTTGTTTGTTCTAAAAACATGACATTTCGCTCCCAACTTGCTGGAAGTTGGTACACAACCCAATCTTTTTTTTCTGGCTGATACATTTTTACCGCCCCATCTGCCAAATTCCATTTGATAGTTCCTTTTGTTCCCACAATCGTAAAATGATGTTCGGGTGGTTGCTGATTAAAATCTAAATGCAAACTTCCCAATGTACCATTAGCAAAACGCAAAGCAATTTTGGCTGTATCTTCCACATCAATTTCAAGGTCACTTAATTTTGCTGTATAGCCAAACACTGATTCAACTTTGTCACCAACCAACCATGGCAAATAATCTAATGAATGACATTGTGTTGCAACCACACCGCCACCCATATCTGCTCGTGCGGCATAACTGATACGATAATCTTCCCACGGATGCCAAGCAGGTAAATATTCTCCAAAATGTACATCGGCAGAAATAATTCTTCCAATTTCACCATTTGAAATTAATTCTTTTGCTTTTATCAAACTAGGATGAAATCGAAATTGAAAAGCAACCAAAACTTTTGAATGACTTTTTTGCACAGCCTTTTGTAATTCATCAATTCGTTGCATTGAATGTGAAATTGGTTTTTCTAACAAAATTGCACAACCCGCTTGCGCTGCGGGAATAGCAATATCCAAATGAAAAGCAGTAGGATTAGAAACAATCACGGCATCAGGTTTATGTTTTTTTATAGCTTCATTAATATCTATTTCAACAGGATAACTTGCGAGTTCATCATCTGGCAATGTGGCTTTGCGTGTGCGAAGTAAAACAATATCATTTTCACCCAACGAAATTAGATTCCGCATGTGACGGCGACCTACTGAACCCAAACCTGCGATTAGATATTTCATTACCAATTCAAATCCTTTTCATACTTCCACTTGATTAACACATCTCCTGCGATTTCTTTGAATAAAGATTTATCTTTTTGTGTAAAGAGTCGATTCCAATTACCTGCCTGACCCTTTGGAAGAAAAGATGCGATTCCCTCATTACGTTCAGCCTGCCACGCTTCGTCAGGGTTAGACTTCATTTCGGCTTTGATTTTCTTTTCTAAAGATTTTTCTATTTTCTTTGTGCCAAGAAATTTCCAGAGTTTGCTCATTTCGTCAAATGGGTTTTCGAGCAAATCTTCATAACGCACAGAGAGATAATTTTTCTTGTATAGTTTTCTTGCTTCCGAATCTATATCATTAACATCATCTGCCCAGCGTTGAGCAATGTTGCGGATGAAAGACTCAGTAAATATTGAACGTGAGCCATTTGTAAACGTGGCAGAATCAGTTTTCAAGTCAGAGATGATGCGCTTATCTTCCGGAGTCAAAAATTTTGATTCTTCGACAAAGTTACGAAATCGTTCTGATATCAAAACATCGCGTCCATCACGGACAATGTAAATGATTTTTGCATCAGGGTAAATGCTGTGCATATCACGCACGGCTTGACCATGAATATTGGATGAAGGGCTTTTATCACCGACGATGTTTTTGTTTTCTTTGATGGCTTCGCGTTCCAAAATAAAATCAGCAGTGGCACGCAACACCAACGCAGATAAATCCTTATTTTGATTCCAACGATTGGATTTGCGAGTTAACCATTCTTCAATTTCAGAAGAATCAACCAAGGATTTCAACAAAGGTCTGCGCGTAAAAAAATGCGCCTGATAATTACAATGCACTTCACTATGTAAGCGTGCTAGACGCATAAGAAGTGTTGTGCCAGAGCGCGCATGACCTAAAATAAAAAATTTTTCACGCGGAAAGAATTGCTTAATTTCTGCAATCTCTTCTTTAGTGATGGCAGGAATTAGGTTTCGATTTTTCTTTTTTGCTTCACCTTTGATTATGATGCGGGCGGCAGTTTTGATTCTAGAAAACATTGTTATCTCTTCCAATTCAGCATAACTAACCCGACCAAGCAAATCAAAATTCCCGTCACATTGACCCAACTCAATTTATCTTTGAAAATAAAAACTGCCACTGGCACAAGAATTAACGAAGCAACCACATTGGTTAAAACAGCCGCAATTCCCAAGTTCCAACCTGAACGATAGACGAGTAAAAATCCAAATTCGATTCCAACGATGGCAATTGCAAGACCAATACTTGCCCAGTTTAATTTTTTTAATTCGGCTGAAATGCCATTTTCAATGGGGAAAAAATAAAAAGTAAACAAAGTGACAATAAATGCAACAGCATACGTCACCAAAAGTGAAACGGTAAAGTTTACATTTGGCGGTGTGCTTTTCGCAACAAAGTGATATAAGGCACTAGAAAAAATTGCCAGCGTAATAGAAAAATAAAAAAGAAACTCCACATTGGTTTTCATAGATTGATTTGTGTATTTGCTTATTTTTACCATAAAAATTAATCTGAGGCTTAGATTATCCATGACATTTGTCATGCTAAGTGATGACAAGATACATAAACATTTTCAAAAGATAATGATTGCAAACGCTCCTTATAAAACTTGGAAATCTATAAAATAGGAACAAGTTTGAATAAAAGGAGTCAAACATGAAAATAAAAAATATTGTTATCGTAAGTATGTTGGTATTTGGTTTGTTGACGGCAGGTTTTCTAGGAATCACCAGCCTAGTCTCTGCTCAAGGTGCAGAACCAACTGCCAGTCAGCATAGAGGCGGTGGTGAAAATCTTGAAGGTGTGGCTGAGGCTTTAGGAGTCACAACGGAAGAATTGCAAACCGCTTTACAAAATGCTCGCCCTGCTGAATGTGTAGCAGGTGAAAGACCTGCTGAAGGTGTAGATTGCCGCCCAGATTTAGAAACTGTTGCTACTGAATTAGGTGTAACAGTGGAAGAACTCGAAGCCGCATTTCAAGCAGCGCGTGAAGAAGCCAGAGCAGAAAGACTTGCCTCCGCGGCTGAGCAACTTGACGTTAGTGTTGAGGCGTTGCTATCCGCTTTAGAAAATGCTCGCCCTGCTGAGTGTGCAGACCTTGAAGCAGGTGAACGACCAGCAGATGGAATCAATTGCCGCCCGGATTTAGAATCTGTAGCCAGTGAATTGGGCATAACCACAGAAGAATTGCAATCTGCTTTAGGAAGAGGTGGTCGTGGTGGCAATTTGGATAATGTGGCTGAGACGTTAGGTGTGACGACTGAAGAATTGCAACAAGCACTTCAAGATGCTCGCCCGGCTGAATGTGCAGACCTTGCACGTGGTGAAAAACCTGAAGGTGTAAATTGCCGACCTGATTTGGAAAGTGTTGCCGAAACCTTAGGTGTAGATGCAGAAGAATTGCAAACTGCTTTACAAAATGAACGTGGTCCGCGCGGGCATGGTGGACCGCATGGGAACGGTGGACAACCTTAAATAGATTATGTCATTGCGAAGGCGTGTTCGTCCGCCCGAAGCAATCCCTACCAATATTGGAGATTACTTCGCCACCCAAGAACAAGAGCGGTGGCTCGCAATGACATTATTGATTCAATATTTTCAAAATATATTCCGCAGTTTTTTTCCCTGAACTTGCATCTGTAAATGTAATTTCATTCTCGATGAATTTTCTTCGTTCAGCAGAATCAACTGTTTTATCTTTGAGATATAAATTCAACGCTTCTTTTAACTCGGTCAAGTTGGTTGCTACCCTTCCAGCTTTTGCTTCGCGGAATCTTTTGTGTGTGGGCCAGTTACCAATTTCTTTTAATGACAATGAAAATTTATTTTTCTTATTCCATCCACCTGGAACGTCAATCGTTGCGGCAATCATGGGCGTATCATGTACAGCCGTTTCGACTAGCATTGTTGAATAAACAGTTACAACAACATCTGAATACGCCATCATGGATGATTTCTCGTCCATGTCTTCGCCGCCATAATAACCAAGTGAGCCGCCCAATGCCACAGGTTGAACGACATGCACATTTTTATATTTTTTTTCTAATTCAAAAACTTGAGCGCGTTCATCTGCAAAAATTTTTGGTTTATCTTGAAAATGACTCGGATGCAAACGAATCAATAATTGAGAAGGCTCTGCTAATAAATCAGATGAAACTAATTTTGCTAACGCTTCAATGTTTGGGAAGTTTGGTGCAAAGTGGACAAAACTGCTGGCATAGGAAATTAATTTACGATTTGGGTCAAGTTTGTGTAATTTGAAATATTCATCGCGCGGCATCAGCCATTGCTTGCGGAAATATCCATCATACGAAGGAATACCACCAATGTTGACATTTTCAGGATTCCAATCTGAACCATACACCAATTCATCTTTTTGTAATTGAGACCAACACGTTGCATATTGCACATCTGCACCAGAAATATTGTAGGAAGATGAATTGTCCCAACCGACAATGACAGTCATGTTCCGAATTCCACGTTTGGCAGATTCTCTTAAGAGGTATCTATCCATTCTCCAGCCTGGAGTTGATGCGATAACTAAGTCGGGTTTATACTTTTCAAATAAATCAGCATAAATATTTGTGGTGAAGCGATTCTGAATCTTCACGAGCAGTTTTCTAGCCCAAGAAAAATTTCGGAGCAATAAAATCATCAATGCGGACGGAATCCAAATCCCTAAACGGAATTTCCACGAGTTCTCTACCCACACTTCCCAAATGTGACTATCCATGGCTTCGGTATTGATGCGGCGCGAACCACCCACACGCCTCAAATAGGCAAGTAACCATTGCACTCTTGGCTGAAATTTTTTTGCATATTCATTGGCTTGTTTTAATCGCAGACCTTCAAAGGTTAATCCGTGATGCGTCCGCTCCGCTTCGCTACGGGATGATATAAAACGTGATTTGAGTTGCTCCACGATTTCATCATCAGTTAATAAAATAATTTCATTTCCTGCATTAATAAGCGTTGAAATCACATCGCTTTGCAGGAAGTAAATAATTGCCATGCCATGGTCGGCGGAGATGAAGATTTTTTTAAACACTAATTTATTTTGCTTCTTTCTTAAGTATGGGTTATTCTGGCAGGCAGAATGGGAAAGGCACGGGTTAAGTATACAGGGAGAGTGGGAAACAGGCGAAGTGGGAAGTGATAAAATATTTCTATGAAAATCAATTATGACCTTGAAACTGACATATTAACTGTTATTTTTACTGAAACTCCCGTTGCTGAGAGTGACGAAGACAAACCTGGTGTGATTCTTGATTATGATGGAAAAGGGAATCTTGTTTCACTCGAAATTTTAGATGCTTCGCAAAGAGTGAATTTGCCAAGCAAAATTGAATATCAAGTTTCAACTACTGCTTGATAAATAAAAGAATTTGAGAAAAGCATTGAAAACAAAACTCCGAGACGCTAGCGCGAAATCTCGGAGTTTTTATTTAAGACGAGGGTACAAGAATAGATGTAATACTTTTTCATATTTGACTTACTTTATACTTAATGGTAGTATATTCACAAAATAAGGAGATTTAACAAATGGAAACTTACGCGACTGTCAAAGGTCAAATTGTGATTCCCGCGACGTTACGGAGGAAATATGGGATTAAGAACGGTACGAAAATTATCGTGACTGATTTAGGTGATGCTATTGTGCTGAAACCTGTTACTGAGCAGTACCTGAGAAGCCTGCAAGGTTCACTAAAAGGTAAAAGCGAGATAAAAGTGTTACTGGAAGAACGCCGTAAAGATAAGGAAAAGGGAAAATAAATATGACCTCTAAAGTATTGGACTCATACGCTTTATTGGCTTTCTTCCGAGATGAGCCAGGCGCTGACCTTGTAAGAGATTTAATATTGAAAGCAGAAGAAAACAAAGTTACCCTCTATATAAGTGTAGTGAATTTGGGTGAAGTATGGTATTCAATTGCTAGAACCAATTCACCAGAAATTGCAGACCAATATATTAATACTATAACTGGAATGGCAATTGAAGTAATAGAAGCTGACTGGCAATTAACAAGACAAGCCGCTTTGTTTAAAGCAAATGGGAATATTTCTTATGCAGATTGTTTTGCCGCAGCATTAGCAAAGTTAAAGAAAGCAGAATTAATTACTGGAGATAAAGAGTTCAAACCTTTAGATGATGTAATTAAAATTTCGTGGGTATAAGTATCGAAAATAAGGAGAAATATTAATGACTAAAGAAAAATTGGGACAACTGGATTTAGATGATGAGCTTCAATTAGATTATGCTCATATGCCTCAAAATGACAAGCAACAAATTGAGCAAGTTGTTAGAGAATATGAAGGAGATCCTGCAAAAGGGTTAGCTCATGGGGTACAAAAAGATGCAATTCAAAATGCATTTGGTGCAAGGGTTATTCCTGATGAAGTAAAAGCTTGTAAAAAGAACTGGAAGTGCTATTTTGAATTATTGTCAATTAAAGGAAAAAAAGCATTAGCATTTTGGGATGAAGGAACAACAGGCTTAACTGGTGAGATATTGTCTGTTAATGAAATTGAAAAAAAATCTGCAGAAGGCTTGTTAGGAAAAGAGCATGCTAATGAAAGACTTGCTAGATTCCTAACTCGATTTGAGTCTGGTGGAAATGTCGGACCTGGTAGTTTTGGAAGAGGTAAACTTATCTTTCAAGGAGCTTCAAAAGATTATTCAATTCTTGTAGACTCTTTACGTTCAGATGACGGAAAATATATAGCCTTTGATAGGTTAATTCAGGGAACACAATTAAGACAACAAAAAATTCCTTTTGAGGGCGAAAACGCTAAAAAGTTTATTACCCAACAAACTGACGGTGTTCTTCAACCCTTAAATTCGCATGGAACTAGGATAACTATTCTGAATGTAAAGGATGAGATTATAGAATCTTTCGAAAAATCTTTTACAAGGCAATCTGACGAAGGAGGTTATGATGAAGTATTTTCGCGAATGATAGAGGAAACATGGTGGGAAATCATAGGTTTTGGAGCAAAAATTACTCTTAGAATGAATGGTAGTGAAAAAGAGATTAAATTGACTGAGCCTCTAAAATCAATTCTAAGTGTAAAAAACCAAGAAAACAAGTATCAGGTATACGAGAAGAGTAATATATCTGTAATAGTTGATTCGTCTGTATACAAAATAAAGCATCTTAAGCTTGTAGTTGCACCTGAATCTATTGATGAAAACTTGAGAGAAATATGGGTACAAAGAAAAAGAATGAAAGTGGGAAGTATTTCAAAGGGAATACAAATACATCATAAAATTCACAAAAACATTACAGGGTATGTGATATTAGACCAAAATTTGGAAGAACTATTTGAACAAAAAGAGTCTACAACGCATTATTCCTTCGATATGAGAGGGAGAAATAGTGGCGGGATTTCACAAGTTCGCCGTATTCTCAATACACATGTTGAAGAATTTCAAAAACAATTAGGGTTAAGAACTCAAAATCCTCAAGCAAAAGCACAGCAAGATATGCTTGATACCCTTAAAGAACTTAATGCTCAAGCTCAAGCATTAGGGTTGCCAACAGATTTTGCAACTGGCATATATAAAAAAGATGTAGAGATAACAATTGAAGCTTTTACTTTACCAAATCCATTCACAACTCGTGTTGATATTGGCAATACTGTTGGACCTGTTATTTATAAAATAACTAATAATACTAATACGACACAACTGATAAAGTTGGAAATAACAGGAGAACAAAGGAATAAAGCTGACAAAATCTTGATAACCAAAGAAATTGACCTTCTTCCTAACGAAAAAAACAGTGAATCATTATCTTTTGAACTTAAATTAGACGATTTTGTTAATCATGAAGGACTTCTTCTTCGGGCAAGGATATTTAGTAGGAAATCCAATGAACAAATGAGTCAAGTATCTCGAATGCTTTGGGTTGGAATGGAACCACCTACAAAAATTGAAGACCCTTTGACTATAACAGCTTATGCTCCCGATTTTCCTCGTCAGCAAACAAGAAGAGTAGAATTGAACGAAAGTATTACGAACATAGGCTTTAAGGTTTCTAACAATGTATCTTTCCCTTTAAAAGTTAACTTGGATATAGTTGTTAGAAAAGCCAAAAGCCCAACACAAGATGTAAGGGTGCTAAGCTCACTTCTCACACATAAAAGTTTTTTATTACAGCCACTTGCTGATGCAGAATTTGGTGATTTAGAAATCAATATTACTGATGAATTGTTTGGGGATATATTTACTGAGCGACCAGATGCAAATGAAAGAAAGTGTGAAATATTCTTTAGTGTGAGGGCCGCGGAAAATTATCCGGCATTAGGCAAAAACATTGGCGATCACCTTGCTCCCAAAAAATCAATACCCTTTTATTGTGGTATTGATCCGGCTGGCATGTCCATATTCAAAAATCTTGACGAAAAAGAAGAAACTGATGATGGAAGAAGGTCTTGGGTAGATGGCGATAGAGCAACAGGATATATTTTTGTACTAAATATTGGGCATTCTTCTTATAAACTAGCCGAGGAATTGGGTGACGAATTCCGTAGATATCATATAAAAGAGCAGATGCTATTTCAAGCATACCTTATAGCTGTTGAGGAGAAAATCTTCAAAGGTCCAGCTGAAGCCTTTGAAGATATTTTGTCAGATGATGATATTAATCCAATTGATGCTACCCGACATATAGATACAATTGTTGGAATTGCACTAAATCAACTTGCATAATCTTATGACTGTTATTATCAAATACGATCAAGAAAATAAGCCGCAATATCGTTCTTCAAAAGGGATTGGCTCAACTGAGATTGAAAGAGAACGTGCAAGGCAACTTGATTCTGTCTTAAAAAAAAGTTTAACTAGTTTCCAACATCGTCTTACCAAAGATAAGTTATTGGATAAAAATACTTCTGGAAATGTGGAGCTTTATTGGGAGTTAGGCGATATTCTCAGAAAAATCTTTTATGATTCAAAGCTTATTGATCCTTCTGAAAAACATCTTTACTGGCTAAATGCGCGATTATACGTTCCTGAAGAATTATTGGCAAAAGATAGAAGTCCAAGCAGAATACATTTGGAATACTGCTTCCGCCTTGCTGGGTTTCCAAAAGATAAAGCAATAAAATTGAATTGGACAGATTGGACTGACTTTTTTGATAGACCAGGAATTAATCGTGAAATACGCTTTGATAAATGGCTTGAAGAAAAGATGTACGAAGAACCCAATAAATTTAGCAGACGTGATGTCAGAACATTTACAATAATAATACATCAGTTATTAAAAAACAAAGCTACTGGCGATCTTTCAGACGAGCAAATTAAACGATGCTATGATGTGGCTTGGTTAATAAAAGAAGCTTTTATAAAGAAATTTAAAGTGCCAACCAAAGAATTAAAAGAAGCTTTGAAATCAAGTATTCAAAAAAATTACACTAAGTTTGGTTCTGTTATCGAAGGTAATCAAGAACCATCGGTTTTGGCTTCAATTGTAGTTAGTGAAATTATTATTAAATAAAATAAATTTCAATCCCCCAACAAATCCCCAAGCCAACTGAATAACCCGCCTTCTTCTTGCTTATCATCCAAATCACTTTCCACTTTTCCATTTTGACCATTAATCAGCACCAAATGCTCGCGTCCATCAAATGGGAGTTCGGTCATCCACACGGGCAGTAGATTCAATTTGAACGACTCAATCATAATTTTTGCAGAGGATGTGTGAATAATGTTTACATGATTAACCAGAATTGATAATTCGCTTTTATATTTTTTATAGGCTTGGCTTCGTGCATCTAATGAAGCATCTGCCATGGGCACATCATAAATCTCAGCGGGGAAGCCTGCTAAATAACGCGGGTCGTATGGTTCAAGTTTTTTTAAGTCGAAGGTTGGAATCAATTCGAGGAAGACCGATGAAAGTTTCCTCGAAGCAGGAATCGGATGGTCATCAATGATGATAAGATAATCGTCATTGACGCGAACCACTTTCCTTTGTTTTCGCTCTCCTAAAAATTCATCTTCATATTGAATCATTTCGCCTGTATATTCAATCGAACCACCCACATCAAACGTCCACAACGGGAGGTATAAACCACGTGGAAGTTCCACTTTTTTTTCTGGCTTGATATTATTTTTTTCAACCCATTGAATTAAATTTTTAATGGCTTGCTTTTGGTCAATTGCAAACGGAAGAATCGCATCTGGCGCGAGTAAATCTTTTGTGTTTTCCAAACTGACCACATGGGGTGAGTCACAATACACACAATTGGCAGAGATTTGTTTGGGCGGCAAAATAAATTCCGCACCACATCCGTTACAGTGAAAGGCTTGTTCTTGTAATGGCTTGCCATGTCCTTTCATGGTTGCCATTGCAACAATGAAATCTTTTTCATCTTCATTCTTTGCGCCAAGCCCAAGCGCGTGTTGTGTAGTGCAATAGTCACAAACCAAAGCACTACTACCATCAGGCGCAAATGACATACGTGCGCCACATTTCGGGCACATAAATCTTTGTGCATCCGCTTCGCGTAAACCTTGTGGTGCAGGTGGTAAGTTATCAGGGTTAATTACTTCATCACTTTTTATTTTTCCCTCTACAATTGCTAAGGCTCGGCGTGCGCGGGCATGGCGTAAATCATGTGACAAACAATTTTCTAACGCCTTGCGTTTTTCTTCTTTTGTTTCAACGGCTTCACTCATCCAAAACCATGCTTCGGCTATCACATCATGCGAGCGTGCCATATAAATAGCACGGTCTAAATATCGGCGCGCAGCATCAAAATGTTTTGCTTTTACTTCAATAATTCCAGTTCGTAATAATTCTTTTGCATAATCTGATGGCATAATTTTTATAAAAACTCCGTTGGTTGAGTAGGCGGTGTTTGTCCGCCGTATCGAAACCAACAATTAACAAAATAATTTCTTAATAAAAAGTTCTTCATTAACTGGTGGTTTCGATACGCCTTCGGCTGTTGCCTCAGGCTACTCAACCACCGAATTACTTCTCACAATCGCATCCGTCATTTTTGCAACACGCGCCATTTCTTTTACATCATGCACACGAATCATATCCGCGCCGCGTGCGATTCCAATTGCAATCGTTGATGCTGTGCCTTCGATTCTTTCTTCGGGTGGTAAGTCTAATGTAAAACCGATAAATGATTTTCTGGATGTGCCTAACAAAACGGGATACCCTAACTTTTTGATTTCATCTAATCTGTTGATTAATTCGAGATTATGCTCACGCTTCTTTCCAAAGCCGATACCTGGGTCAAGCCATATAGCATTTTCTTTAATCCCAGCATTTTTAGCTATGTCTACGCTTGCAAGTAATTCACGTTTCACATCTTCAATTAAGTTTTCGTATTCAGCACCGATGTAAGTAGCGCCGAGTTTTTCTTTCACTTCCACACTAGCAGGGTTACTGCGATTGTGCATCAAAATGACTGGCGTATTATATTTTGCAACGATATTTGCAAGGTTCGAGTCTGCGCGTAATCCCCACACATCATTGACGATATGTGCGCCATGTTTAATCGCTTCTTCTGCGACTTGAGCTTTATAGGTATCAATTGAAATTAACGCATCTGGAAAATTTTTATGCAAAGCATGAATCACTGGAATCACTCTTTGCATTTCTTCATCAGCATTGACTGGTTCAGAACCAGGTCTTGTAGATTCTCCCCCGATGTCTAATATATCCGCACCAGAATCAAGCATCCGCGAGGCTTGAAGCGTTGCATCTCCCTCACCCCTAGCCCCTCTCCCAAAATCGGGAGAGGGGGATAAGAGTCCATCACCAGAAAACGAATCGGGAGTCACATTCAAGATTCCCATGACGTATGTGCGAGAACCCCAGTTAAAGTATGTCATTGCGAGCGAGCGTAGCGAATGCGAAGCAATCTCCTGTTAAGTTGGAGATTGCTTCGGACAAAGAACAAGAACGTCCTCGCAATGACATTATGGAATCTGGTCAAGCGGACGAGCCAGCCATGCTTCGGCTTCGTTGATGTCTGTAAAAATTTTCATGGCAGAGGCAAGCCCAGTTTCAGCCAATGCCGCTACTTTGCGAATGCCATCGGCGACGCTTTCATTTTCAACAACCACTGCCACACGAATATTTCTTGCAGAAGGGTCACTGTTTGCATCCACTGCAAAGCGAATGGATTGTTCAGGAAATTCTTTTACCTGACGCAAATCATATAAATTGCGTGTGCGGCGGTCTGAGCCGAGTAAATGTTCTAAAGCAAATTCGTGCCAATGTTTCATGGTGGCATCTGAAAGGTCTGTGAAAGTTAATGTCATGCCGCCATCGCCACGGCGAATGACTGTATAGCCAACACCTTCAGCGGGAGCCCAGTTTAATGGTTTGATTTCAGTCATCGGTTTTCTCCTATTTGATGTTGTGATTATAACGCCATTGATAGTGGATAATTGATAATGAATAATTAACAATGTAGGTGTAATTTTCAATTGCAAATTATCAATTGTCAATTCTTGAAATGACATGCTATAATGCAAATCCCTCGGGCACTTAGCTCAGTTGGTTAGAGCTCTTCTTTTACACAGAAGAGGTCGGGGGTTCGAGTCCCTCAGTGCCCACAGTGTAAATACAAGTAAACACGGATAAAAGTCCGTGTTTTTGTTTTCTATATACTAATTATCTATTCACTATTCTCTTCTTTTCGCTCTGCTATAATCTTCTCCATGATTCTCGTCACTGGTGCCACTGGATTTATCGGACGTGCGCTTATTCGCCAACTATCTTCCATTGGTTACCCATTACGTGCATTGATTCGCCCATCGCCTCGCACTCCTAGACTTCCAAAAGGTGTGCCAGTGGAAGTAGCAGTCGTATCCCTTGCAGATACTCGCGGCTTACGCGCCGCCATGCGAGATGTAGAAACTATTTTTCATTTTGCTAGTGCAGAGAATCAAGGCGCACGCGGAAATTTACAAGTAGCAGATATTCAAGGCACACAAAATTTGGTCGAAGCCGCAACAGATGCAGGCGTAGATAGACTCGTGTATTTGAGTCATTTGGGTGCGGCAAGAGCATCTGGTTACCCAGCCTTCAAAGCCAAAGGCATTGCTGAAGAAAGCATCCGCAACGGAAAAGTTCCTTATACAATTATCCGCTCTTCATTAGTGTATGGACCAGAAGACCACTTCACAAATAATTTATCAAATTTGATTCGTGCTTCTGTTGGGGTTTTCCCTGTTCCATCTGGTAAACGAACTGTTGTGCAACCTGTATGGGTAGAAGATTTAGTCACTTGTTTATTATGGGCAATTCAAAACGATGAAACCATTAATAAAGTGTATGAAATTGGTGGCAATGAATTTTTTACATTGCAACAAATCATAGAAATCATCATGGATGTAACTCGCAGAAGAAGATATTTACTTCCACTTTCACCGATTACATTACGAGCCACGACTGTTTTTCTGGAAGGTGTCTTACCAAACTTTCCTATCTCGTCTTTATTTTTAGATTATTTTGCAGTTAATCGTACAACCGCTGTAGATTCGATGCCCAGATATTTTGGACTCATGCCTGCCCGTTTTTCTTATCGTTTAGATTATTTAATCAAAAAGCGTTGGTATCAACGACTGTGGAATAATGTAACAGAAAGAGTTTCATCGTTACGAACACGATAGTTTTTAAGTACCGCAAGATTTATCTTGCTATTCACATGCGATATAAATATCGCGGTACTCTGAAAAAATAAAATATGTCTAAATATCAAATCAAATTAATTGAAACACCAGAAGAACTTCGTCTCATTGAAGATTTACAACGGGATGTGTGGGGAGAATCTGAAACGGATATTGTCCCAATGCACATGTTCATCGCCGCAGTTCATAATGGCGGACTTGTCCTCGGCGCGTATGATGAAGAAAAAATTATCGGCTTCGTGTTTGGGTTTACAGGGTTAGAAAAATTAACCAATGATGTTCGTGCAAAACATTGTTCGCACATGATGGGCATTCATCCAAATTATCGAGATAGCGGAATTGGTTTTGCACTCAAACGCGCGCAATGGCAAATGGTTCGGCATCAAGGTCTCGACCACATCACATGGACGTATGACCCTTTATTGAGTCGCAATGCTTACCTCAACATTGCAAAACTCGGCGCGGTTTGCACAACTTATCGCCAATCCGAATATGGCGAAATGCGTGATGGATTAAATGCAGGTTTACCCTCTGATAGATTTCAAGTAGATTGGTGGATTAACACAAAAAGAGTGGAAAGAAGATTAAGCAAACGCTCACGCCCCACTTTGAAATTAAGCCACATTGCCCGTAGCGGACTTCGACCTTTTTACTCGCTTCAACACTTAACGGGAAACTTGGTCAAGCCACCTGAGCATCTACCACCCTTCAACGAAAGACTCCTGCTCGCCGAAATCCCTGCCGACTTTATAGAATTAAAAAATAAAGATTTTGCCTTAGCTAGAGATTGGCGATTCTTTACAAGAGAATTATTTGAAACCACTTTTGCAAAAAATTATATCGTCACCGATTTTATTTATGACAATAACGATAATCAATCACATGGTTTATATGTTTTAACGCACGGTGAAAGCACGTTGGATGAATTTGAGTAATCTATCTCACAAAATAAATCATTGACACAATCACACCTATCATCACCACCATCCACCGCAATGTGGATGATTTAATTTTGCCAGCAAGTCGCCCGCCTACATTTCCACCGATTAACGCCCCAATCGCCATGACCAAAGCAACTGTCCACAAGACCTGACCCGAAAACAAAAAGAAAATTGCCGCGGCGATATTAACCGCAAATGCAACTGCTTGTTTCAAGGCATTGAGTCTTGTCAGTGAATCTTCTATCGTTAATCCCAATGCCGAAAGAATAATCACACTCAAACCTGCGCCGAAATATCCGCCATAAATGGAAGCGAGGCCAACTGGAAGCCAAGCGATTTTTTCCAGATTAGTTGTATGACTTTTTTTTAGCAACCAAGCCCGAGCAAGGTCTTGAATCGCTAACAGTATTGAAGCAAGCAAAATCAAGTAAGGGATAAGTTCATTAAATAATTTTTCACCAGTTTGTAATAGTAAAAACCCGCCAATGACTCCACCAATAATGCTGGCTGGAATTAACATCCACAAACGATTCTTTTGGTCGCGTAAATCATTGATTTGAGCAAGTGTCCCGCCTAAATAGCCAGGAGACAATGCAACCGTATTCGTAATACTTGCTGATACAGCAGGTACGCCCAAAAAAGTTAATACTGGAAATGTGATTAACGTCCCACCACCAGCAAGGGCGTTGACTGCACCTGCGAGTAAGGCGGCGATAGAGATAAATAAATAATCAAGAGGAGAAAGCATAACTTAAGTATAGCATTCTTGACTTTCACAAATACGAGGCGTATAATCTCGCCATTCAGAAGTAGTAATTGAGATATACCTGATAGAGAAGGATGTACACGGTGAAAGCATCTGCAGGGAAATATCAACGAAGTCATCTGAAATAATTGCTGAAGAAAATTGATAATTATCATTTACTAATTACCAATAATTAGACCAGCACGGGTTAGCCCGTTATAGCAAATTCAAGAGCATTTTTTAACCACAAAGTTAAAGAATGAATTGAGGTGGTACCGCGAAGATATGCCTTCGTCCTCAAATAGGACAAGGCATTTTTATTTTAACAATCAATTTCTAATCTCTAATCTCTAATTCTCAACCAAAGGAACTACCATGACCAAAGAATTACCAAAAGCATACGATTTCAAATCTACAGAGCCGCGCATTTATGCCATGTGGGAGGCAGGCGGATTCTTCAAACCGCATAATGACCCGAATAACAAAAACTTTGACCCAGATATACCAAAGTTTGTGATTTCAATTCCACCTCCAAATGTGACGGGTGAATTGCATATTGGTCACGCCATGTTTGTGTCAGTTGAAGATTTGATGATTCGTTATCACCGCATGAAAGGGTATTCTGCTTTATGGGTGCCTGGGACAGACCATGCAGGCATTGCCACACAACTTATGGTGGAACGTGACTTACTCAAAAACGAAGAAGTGACTCGCGAAGAACTTGGGCGTGATGAATTTGTTAAACGCACATGGGAATGGAAAAGAAAATACGGCAACATCATCACGACTCAAATTCGTAGGCTTGGTGCATCTTGTGATTGGGATAGAGAACGCTTCACACTTGACGAAGGCTTGAGCAAAGCAGTTCGAGAAGCATTTGTACGTCTCTACGAAAAAGGTTTGATTTATCGTGGTCCAAGATTAATCAACTGGTCACCTGGACTCAAAACGGCTGTCTCTGATTTGGAAGTGGAATATAGTGAAGAAGATGTGCAGTTATATTACTTCAAATACATGCTCAAACCCTCACCCCTGCACCCCTCTCCCTCAGGGAGAGGGGATGGGGGTGAGGGCGAGTTCATTCCAGTAGCAACGATTCGACCTGAAACTATTTTAGGTGATACGGCTGTGGCAGTTCATCCAGACGATGAACGATATAAACATTTCATTGGCAAAAAAGTAATTGTGCCAATCATCAATCGTGAGATTCCAGTGATCGGTGATGATTATGTCAGTATGGAATTTGGAACAGGCGCACTGAAAATTACGCCAGGTCACGACCCGAATGATTATGCTATTGCACAACGTCATAACTTGCCAATCATTTCGGTTTTGGATGTTGAAGCCAAAATAAATGCCAACGGAGGCAAATACCAACTTCAAGATAGGTTTGAAGCGCGAAAAAATTTATGGTCAGATATGAAAGCCGCGAATCTAACTATCAAAACAGAAAATTATCGCACTACCATTCCACGTTCACAACGCGGTGGAGAAATTGTCGAGCCGATGATTTCTGAACAATGGTTTGTGAAAATGGAATCGCTTGCATCTGCTGGCTTGGATGCTGTGCGCGATGGAAAAATAAAAATTGTGCCTGAGCGTTTTGAAAAAACATATTTCAATTGGCTTGAAAATATAAAAGATTGGTGCATTAGCAGGCAGTTGTGGTGGGGGCATCGCATTCCCGTTTGGTATTGCGATGATGGACACATGACAGTGACTCGTGAAGACCCAACACAATGTAGTATATGTGCTTCAAAAAATATTCGTCAAGATGAAGATGTGTTAGATACTTGGTTTTCGTCAGGCTTATGGCCCTTTTCAACTTTGGGCTGGCCCCAACAAACGCCCGATTTAAAATATTTTTATCCAACATCATACATGGAAACGGGTTACGACATTTTATTTTTCTGGGTGGCTCGTATGATTATGAGCGGTTTGGAATTTACTGATGAAGCACCATTCCATACTGTGTATTTACACGGGCTTGTGCGTGATGAGCAGGGACGAAAAATGTCTAAGACCACAGGCAATGTGATTGACCCATTAATCGTGATGGATGAATTTGGCACAGACGCGCTTCGCTTTACGCTTCTAGTTGGTTCTACACCTGGAAATGATACCAACGTTGGAGTTAAGAAAGTTGAATCGAATCGTAACTTTGCAAATAAGATTTGGAATGCAGGTAGGTTTGTGATTAATGCAATTGAAGGGATTGGGAGTCAGGAATTAGGGATTAGGAATCAGGAATTAGGAATTAGTTCTCCTAATCCCCTAATTCCTAATTCCTTGTCACTAGCCGACCAATGGATTCAAGCAAAATTAAATAAATTGATTCGCAACGTAGAACGTCAATTCCAAAACTTCCAATATGGTCAGGCTGGACACGAAATTTACGAATTTATATGGTCAGACTTTGCTGATTGGTATGTAGAAATTGCAAAAGAACAACTTAAGAGAGTAGAGACTAGAAATTCAACGGTGATGATGTTGGCTACTGTTTTTGATTCTTGCTTAAGGTTGCTACATCCTTTCACTCCATTTGTAACAGAGGAGATTTGGGGACATCTGCATAGTGCGTTAAGAGAATCTCCGATCTCTAATCTCTGTAAAGACTGGCCCCAAGCCTTGATTACTGCCAAATTCCCAGAGCCAACTGAGGAAGAATCTTGGGAAGCAAAATCAATTGAAGATTTTGAATTGTTTATTCAAGATGTTGTGCGTGGAATTCGAAATTTCCGAGCGGAAAAAAATATACCCCCAAGTAAACGATTACCTGCCATTTTTGTTAGCAAAGAACAAAGGAATTTTGAAAAAACCTTGCCAACAACTGCTGCATTAGCAAGGTTAGATTTGCAAGAAGTAAAAATTGTAGATTTTTATAATTCCACATCTGACAAACAAAGCGTGATAATTACTAAATCTGTTGAAGCTTATTTACCCGACTATTCTTCAGATAATGATAAAGACCGCTCACGCCTTGAAAAAGAACTCAAAGAGGCAGAAAGCCATATTCAAAGATTGGAAAATCTTTTGAATGGTGATTTTGCCAACAAAGCCCCTGCAGCATTAGTACAAAAAGAAAAAGAGAAATTAGCAGGCTATAAAGATACGGCTGAGAAAATCAAGGCGCAGTTGAAATAGTTTTGTAGGGGCGACCCATCACGAGAAGTAAAATCACTTTGACGGAAGAATCGGGTCGCCTTTTTGTTTATGGATTTATCAATTCTATATCCAACCATCCATAATTCTTAATCGAAGACTTGATATTTTTGTAGCCAGCATATTGGTCAGAAGAATAAGTGATAATTTTTTCAACTAGCCAAACTTCATCTGGCTTGAGTATCACCAATTCATTATCAATTTCTATGTAAATCGAACCGTCAGGATAAATTTCAGTGATGTTTGCTTGTAGTTTCTTATATTCAGCAGAATATCCATGTTGCGATATGTTTCCAGTCGGCACATAAATTTCTAAATTTACAGGAATATTCTTGATAGGAATAAGTATGCTTCCAACTCCTCCACCTGCTGTTCCTTCTAAACTTGTTCCCTGACCAATAAACCCAAAATCTGATATGGTTAATAAAAGTTTTTCATTATTACGATTGAAAGATAATTCTTTTGTTTCTTCATCAAAACGATAACTAGGTCTATCTATTAATGCACTTGGAACATTTCCAACCCCTTCAATACTGAGCCAAACTTGTACAAATAAAAATTTATCTTCTGGTCGCTTTGAAACAACTTCTTTTGTGCTTGTTGGGATAGATAAAGTAGGTGTATTTGGAACAACCGTAACGACAGGAGAAGGATTTAAGTTTGGAAAACAGCTTGTTATTAATGAAAAGACACAAGCGCAAAATATATTCTTAATTGTTTTTAGAGTGAAATTCATATAAACTATTATACAAAAGTTTATAAAAGAGGTCATCATGTCCAAGCCTGAAATCAAAATCCGTCGAGCTGAACCATCTGATGCAGAAGCCATGCGAAAAATATTTGAATACCCAAATGTGATTCGCGGCACGTTGCAACTTCCATTTCCATCCACAGAAAATTGGCGTAAACGACTCGCTGAACCACAAGATGGTACATATAGTTTAATTGCATTAATAAATGATGAAGCGATTGGGCAATTAGGCTTGCATACTTTCCCACATATTCCTCGTCGCAGGCATGTTGGTCAAATTGGCATGGCAGTCCGTGATGATTGGCAAGGTCAAGGTGTTGGCTCTGCGCTGATGCAAGCCATGACAGACCTCGCTGATAAATGGTTAAACCTCACACGCATTGAACTTGAAGTATATACAGATAACGAATCTGCGATTCATTTATATAAAAAATTTGGTTTCGTCATCGAAGGCACACATCCGCAATTTGCATATCGTGATGGTCAATTTGCAGATGTCTATGCTATGGCGCGTTTACGAACTGCGTTATAATACAAAAAAATAAATAATAACCTTCGGGGCAGGGTGCAACTCCCGATCGGTGGTACAGCCCACGAGCGCTTGCGCATGATTTGGTGGAATTCCAAAGCCGACAGTAAAAGTCTGGATAGAAGAAGGTGATAAGACTCTCACGAGTCTGATTTGACGTATCCCCGAAAATGATTCCTGTTTTCGGGTTTTGTTTTCTTAAGATACATCGCTTCAGACTTAACGTCAGCCTGTTTCTACGCCTCGAACATTATTTTTGTTTGAGGCTTTTTTCTTAAAACCATGTCATTCTGAGCCACGCACTTGTTTTTGTGGCGAAGAATCTCCCAATTAACTAGGAGGTTGCTTCGGGTGAAGAGCATCCTCGCCGTTTGAGGCTTGTCGCAACGACATATTGGCATAAAAAATTATGAAAACATCTTTATCTCGCCTACTCGGACTACTCTCCATCTTGTTATTCATCCCATTATGGGAGTTAATCGTCCGCGTCAGTGACTTACCCAAATTCATCTTGCCATCCCCAGCAGATGTATGGTCTCGATTCGTAAAAGCCTTAAGTGATGGAAGTTTGTTGTATCACACAGGCATTACATTTATAGAAGTGTTACTCGGTTTATTAACAGGAACTTTATTTGCAACTATTGTCGGATACATGCTAGCAAAATCAAAAACGCTTGAAAAGATTCTTTCACCATATCTTGTTGCCAGTCAAGCGATTCCGATTGTAGCCATTGCTCCACTTTTGGTCATTTGGTTGGGAGATGGAATTTTATCTAAAGTGGTTATTTGTGCATTGATTGTATTTTTTCCAGTGCTAATCAACACGATTGTTGGAGTTCGTGCTGTCTCTGCACCTTTGTATGACTTGATGAATTCTCTGCGTGCAAATCGTTTACAAATTTTATTCAAACTTGAAATCCCTGCTTCACTTCCTGTTTTGCTCGGTGGATTACGAATCGGCGCGACACTTTCAGTCATTGGTGCAATCGTCGGGGAATTGGTCAGTGCTGACCGCGGCTTAGGCTTTTTATTACAACTTGGTGATTTTCAATATGACACGTCTATGGTTTTTGTGGCAGTGTTTATGTTAATTACATTGGCATTATTTTTATATGGCATTGTCACATTATTGGAAAGAAGATTTTTGAAATGGATGAAATAAACGTAGGTCACGCTTGTAGCGTGACGAACAAAATAAAAAAGATTGTCATGATAAAAGCATGACCTACAAAATAGGAGAAAAATGAAAAAAATAATATCGCTCATACTCGGATTAATGATTCTGTTGACTGCTTGTACCAGTTCTCAGGTCAAGAATGAAGCGGATGAACTTCGTCAAATTAAATTGCCGATGGGTTACATCCCCAACATTCAATATGCACCGTTTTATGTCGCCGTTGAAAAAGGTTATTTTGCGGATGAAGGAATCGAAATCGAATTTGATTATTCGTTTGAGACCGATGGTGTGGCTTTGGTGGGTGCAGGTGAGTTGCCGTTTGCGGTGGCTTCGGGTGAGCAAGTGTTGTTGGCACGCGCGCAAGAGTTGCCAGTGGTGTATGCCTTTGCTTGGTATCAACAATTTCCAATTTCGGTGATTAGTGATGTGGAGTTGAATGTGAATGAACCGCGAGATTTTCGTGGCGATACAATTGGTGTGCCAGGTTTATTTGGTGCAAATTATATTGGTGCACAAGCCATGTTGTTTGCGGATGAAGTGAATCCAGCTACAGATGTGACTTTTAATGCAATTGGATTCAATCAAGTGGAATCTTTTGCAAGCGGACAAAGTGATATTGTGGTGGTATACACAGCCAATGAACCGATAGTGTTGCGTTCACAAGGTTTTGATTTCAATGAATTGCGTGTGGCAGATTATGTGCAATTGATTGCCAATGGAATTGTGACGAGTGAAGAAACAATTGCAAACGAACCTGAATTAATTAATTCGTTTGCACGAGCATTGGCAAAAGGCATTGCCGATACAATTGCAAATCCTAATGAAGCCTATGAAATCAGTTTGACATTTGTAGAAAATTTGAAAGACCAAGATAAAGATGTGCAAATGAAAGTGTTGACAACATCCATTGAATTTTGGCAAGCTGAAAGAATTGGTTTTTCTGACCCACAAGCTTGGGAAAATATGAATGAGTTGTTAGTGAAAATGGAATTGATTCCTGAACCAATTGATTTGAGCGAAGCATTTACGAATGAGTTTGTGCCTTAAACCCTTAACCACAAAGGACACAAAGAGCACTAAGGTTTGAAGCCTTAAAAACTTTGTGACCTTCGTGCCCTTTGTGTTTAATTTTTTATGACTTCTAAACCTGCTCTCGCTGTAAAAGATTTGTCAGTTGTCTTTGAAGATAATGGTAATTCTATTCACGCGCTTGAAAATATTTCATTCAACCTTCAAGCGCGTGAGTTTGTTTGTTTTCTCGGTCCATCAGGTTCGGGCAAAACAACTTTACTGCGAGTGATTGCAAATTTAATTAAACCAACTTCTGGTGAAGTGAATTTTATGTTTGGGCATCAACCAAAAATTGGGATGGTGTTTCAACAACCAAATCTCATGGCGTGGCGAAGCGTGCTAGACAATATCAAACTTCCGCTTGAATTGGAAAGTATAGATAACAACATTGCTACAGAAAAATCAAAAGAAATGATTGATTTAGTTGGATTAAGCGGATTCGAGAATTCATTTCCACGTGATTTGTCTGGTGGAATGGCACAGCGTGTTGGAATTGCGAGAGCATTGATTCACGATCCTGATTTATTATTACTCGACGAACCTTTCGCTTCGCTCGATGCATTAACCCGTGAAAGAATGTGGGGAGAGTTATCTAATATTTGGCAGGCAAAACAAAAAACTGTCATCATGGTCACTCATTCAATTAATGAATCATTATTTTTGGCAGATAGAGTTTTGGTTTTGACTCAACGCCCTGGAAAAATAAAGTTGGATATTGAAGTGGATTTACCACGCCCGAGAAAAGATGAGATTCGTTATACAAGTCACTTTGGGAAGTTGGCAAAGAAGTTAAGAGAAGCGATTGAGTGATGTTCAATCGAAAGCGTGAGGTTGGTGGAAAAACTATACCTAAATATAAATCTTCTAAGAAAGTGTCTGAAAAGTCATAGTGCGGCTAGTCTGCGAAGCATAAGTCTAATCATAGCAGTATAGATAAAAGACTCACTTGTTTCAGGTAAACGTTCGTAATCTCTGGCAAGCCTTCGCTGGCGAACCAGCCAGGCAAAAGTTCGTTCGACAACCCAACGCTTGGGAAGAACTTGAAAGCTCTTTTGGTTTTTTGGCTTATCAACGATTTCCAGTTTCCAGTCAAACACTTCTTCGACCCAAGTAATCAATTCACCACGATAACTACCGTCAGCCCAGATGAGTTCCAGCCTCTTGATGACATCTTGCTGTGTGCTAATTTCTTCCAACAATGATTTTGCACCATCGCGGTCTTGGACATTACCAGCCGTTACCACAACTTTGAGGATTAAACCCAGAGTATCTACCAAAGTATGCCTTTTTCGACCTAACACCTTCTTTCCAGCATCAAAACCATGCTCTGAACCGCCTTCTGAGGTCTTGGCAGTTTGGCTGCCCAATATACTGGCACTCGCTTGACGCTTTTTTCCAAACTTCAATCGTACTTTTTCACGCAGTAAGCGATTGATTCGTTCCCAAGTACCATCTTTTCGCCACAGCCGAAAATAATGGTATACGGTTTT
>Ga0224723_1000087_pt1 | contig 57593 bp, 50 predicted proteins | sample Balambano_FR2_Me_FD_161647 | JGI IMG/M metagenome (GOLD analysis project Ga0224723, IMG submission 161647) | Freshwater sediment microbial communities from Lake Towuti, South Sulawesi, Indonesia - Balambano_FR2_MetaG | ecosystem: Environmental > Aquatic > Freshwater > Lake > Sediment | place... | reverse complement strand
AGCGCAACTAGAGTGCTGAGCGCAACTAGAGGGCTGAGCGCAACTAGAGGGCTGAGCGCAACTAGAGGGCTGAGCGCAACTAGAGGGCTGAGCGCAACTAGAGGGCTGAGCGCAGTCGAAGCCCGGTATTTTATGAAATCGTTAATTGGGTTTGATCCCAATCAACAGAGCCATTTCTAACCATTTCCAATAACAATCCACATCGATAAAGCCCATCTCCCGCAACCATTCCAGTTGCGTCTCGACATCCAAAAGTTGATTAGAGGGATCTTCGGTTTCGGGGCTATAGCCGATCGCCCGCAAGAATTGCTCATGCAACCGTTGTGTTGGTGAAGCAACATGCTCTAAGTTACAAAAAATACCACCAGGAGTGAGGATCTCATAGATTTCTGCATAGAGCGATCGCTTCCGAGCATGGCTCAAGTGATGGATGGCAAAGCTGGAAACTACGGCATCAAATACGCCTAAATCGGGTAACGACTCGTCTAGATTATGAGCCAGTAAAGTAATGGTTGGTTCATTGCCCCATCGAGCTTGAGAGGCTGCCAGCATAGTAGGTGAAAAATCAATTGCTACCCCCTCAGCTTGAGGGCGGTCAATCTTGAGCAGAGCCAACAACCGCCCGTCACCTGTTCCCAGATCTAAAATACGTTTAGTCGATCGCGGCACATGATCCAACAAGACAGCCTCTCCTTCCGTGCGATGAGGAATCTGATCGGCTCTAGACAGGTAATCCAATGCGTGACTAGCAGATGTCCAACAATTCACTTTGGCAACTCCCTTGATAAATCCCTATTTCAACGTGACGATAATAGCCCTCAAACTGCCGTTTTTCGTTGGGGTACGCAGCCCGCCCCAACGAAAAATCGCTCGTCGAACTCACGTTATTTCAACCAATTCTTGGATGAGAGAGACAGTTAGGAACGTGAATTAAATAAAACCGAACTTTTTTGTGGGAAGCGTGGCTCAGCCACGCTTCCCACAAAAAAGTTTTGGGTTTTATTTAATCCTTGATCCTTAAACTACTTCTCACACAAAAAGTTTTGGATTTTATGTCGTCCTTAATTCGTATCATCTTTTAAGCTTGAATGAAGTCCTTTATTTTCAACTTTTTTTCATAATTTCGACTCTCACGCCCTGTCTTCTTCGTCTGGAAAACCAGGTCTCACATTAGACTCATAATTGATTCACTTACACCCGCAGGAGTATGGACTGGATTTTCACGCAGATTGAGCGCCTTCTAGAAGCGATCGCCCGGTTTTTAACTGCCCCGGTATTACCTATCGGTACAAAAAACCTCTCGATTGGTGTCGTCATTATCCTCTTTCTCCTAGCCATCGCAGTTTTCATTGCCTCTCGTGTGATTAGTGATTGGCTTAAACGAAAACTCTTGACCCGGTTCGATCGAGGATTGCGAGAAGCAATTGCTACCATCACCAGCTATCTCCTGACAATCCTGGGCTTCCTCATTCTGCTGCAAACCGCAGGTATTGACCTCAGCACGCTTACCGTCGTAGCTGGAGTCTTAGGAATTGGGGTCGGTTTTGGATTACAAAACTTAGCCAGTAATTTCATCAGTGGTTTAACGCTTTTATTTGAACAACCGATTAAAGTTGGTGACTTTATCGAGGTGGAAGGGCTATTGGGCACTGTAGAAAAAATTTCAATTCGCTCCACCGTTGTCCGTACCAATGACGATGTGTTTGTAATTGTGCCAAATTTGCGCTTGGTCGAACAAAACATCATTAATTGGAGCTATGGCGCACCGCGCTGTCGCATCCATATCCCTGTGTCGGTTGCCTATGGCACTGATACCGTTTTGGTGACTGAGGCGCTTTTGGCCGCCGCCCGCACCGAACCAATGGTACTTTCTTACCCGACTCCCAAAGTTTGGTTCCGCGAGTTTGGCGGAAGTTCTCTCAATTTTGAACTTTTGGTATGGATCGACCAACCAGAAGAAAGTGAGCCAATCAAGAGTTCACTCAACTTTTCCATCAACTACGAGTTGCAACGTCGCCAAATCGAAGTACCCTTTCCCCAACTGGATATTCGGGTTAGGGATACAGAACGTTTAGAGAATTTATTTAGGCGGCGATCGCCCTCACACAAGCAACTTGATCCAATGTCGAACGCTCTGCCTGTGGAGTCTCTAGCTTCAGAAAATGAGGCTCATCACTACGTTAGCCAACTCACCTCCACGGCACCTAACACTGCTAAGCGAACTACTTCTATCAGTAATCTCACGCTGCGTGAACTGCTGCGACGAGTTGCCTACTTTGAACAATGTACAGACCTGGAAGTGCGGCAATTGATTGAGTATGGCTATCGCCAATTGTTCCCCACTGGTCAAATCATTTGCCGAGAAAATGAACCAGGGGATTGTTTTTATATTTTGCTCACAGGTTCCGTCGAGGTCTTTTCGCAACGAGCCGAAAAATACATCGCCACCTTGCACGCTGGAGAGTTCTTTGGAGAAATGTCTCTCCTGCTAGGAGTGCCTCGTTCTGCTACCGTTCGCACCTTAGAAGAATGCACATTGTTTATTATCGATCGCAACGATCTACAAAAACTATTGGTGAATCATCACCAATTGGCAGATCAAATTGCTCGCAAGCTAGCAGAACGACAACAAGCCCTGCGAGATATGGGATTGGCGATCGACATGAGCACTGCTGAAACTCCATTTGTCTGGATGCGAAAACAAATTCATACTTTGTTTGGAATTTAAGGGGTGAGATTCGACGAGCGGTTTTTCGTTGGGGCGGGCTGCGCCTGCCCCAACGAAAAACCTTGTTTGAGGGCTGTGGCGCGTCGCGCCACACCCCTCAAACGGCGATTATCAAACTCAGATTAGAAAAGGGGTAAGAGCACAATTAGAACAAGAACTGGCTTGCTCCAATGCTGCTTGTCGCAACTCCCTCCAGGGTGGCCAAGGTTTTCAATCGTAGCCCCGCAGCATCTCCATTGCTATCAATTTGCACAGCCATCGCTGAACCGATTTGTTCTAAACGAATATACCGAGCGAAAGGATTATCTTGATCGCTGAATTTAGGCTTGTTGAAGATGCGACTCAGATTTATACGATCGCGTTGCTCAAAGTCTAAAATCACATCTCCTCCTTCTCGAATGCGGTTGTAGATAAAGAAATCTTTACCCCTACCACCTTTCAAGGTATCGCTGCCCAAACCTCCAATTAAACTATCGCTGCCGCGTCCTCCGGTAATCCGATCATCATCCAAACCACCATCAATTCTGTCGTGACCTCTGCTACCCCGGAGAGTATCATTGTTCAGCCCGCCTAAAATCAAGTCATCACCAGCCCCACCAACGATATGATCTCGTCCTCGCTTGCCGTCAATCAAATCATCGCCTGATTTACCTCTGAGCGTATCTCGTCCCAGTCCACCAATCAGCGTGTCACTCCCAAATCCACCATTAATAAAATCATTATCTTGCCGTCCTCGGATAAAATCATTCCCTCGATTACCCATCACCCGATCGGAGCCAAATCCACCATCGACTTGATCATCTCCCCGGCCACCGACCAACTTATCATCGCCCCGCCGTCCCCGGATTACGTCATTGTCTGGACGACCTCTAACCTCGTCATTGCCCAGTCCTCCGTTTATAGTATCGTCACCATGTCCACCACCAATCGTGTCCGCATCCTGACGACCTCTGAGATAATCATCACCCCGGCCACCATACAAGCGGTCTGAGTTCATTCCAGAATCAAGCGTATCGTTTCCACGTCCCCCCCCTAGTGTGTCTCGACCTCGATTACCTTTACCGAAATCGTCACCCGGGCCACCTCTTAAATCATCAAATCCCAGTCCACCCCGCATGGTGTCGTTGCCTAAGCCACCTCGGATGCGATCGCGGTTTTGCTTACCATACAAAATGTCTGATGCTTGATTGCCAAAGATGCGATCGTTCCCTCGGCCACCGGAAATCGTGTCACTACATTCCAAACCACGCAGTTCATCATCGCCAGCACGACCGACGATAAAATCTGCATTTCTTGTTCCTCGTAGGCTGTTATTGCGGGGATTGCCGCGCACCGATACACCCGGTTGGCACTCATCTAAAGAGACAGGGGGGAACGGTGCGGGTACAGGGGGAGGGGGATTATTGCCGCCAGGAATGAGGGTGATCGTAGCCGGAGTTGGGTCAGTGCTTCCTTGATCGTCAGTAGACGTATAAGTGAAGGTTGTACCGTTGAAATTTGGTCCAGGTTGGAAAAAGATTTGACTAATTTGCTCAGGGGTAAACTCCTGTCCGGGAGTAATCGGCACACCGCCTGCGTTTGGATCACCCAGATATAATGTGCCCTGGTCAGGAGTCGGAATTGTCACAATCGTATAACCAGCAATGTCACCATCTGGATCAGTTGCCGTTAAACCAGGCACGTTAACCGTTGTTCCAGGTGTAATTGAAACGGTGGCATCATTGGTCGAGGGAGGTTGATTGGGGAGCGGTGTGGGCGTTGTCCCAACAGTCAACACAACGTTACCTGGAGTTGGGTCAACCGCACCCTGGTTGTCGGTTGCCGTATAGGTAAAGCTAGCTCCTGTGAAATTAGCACCGGGCTGAAAAATTACCTGCCCTAGTTGATCAGGAGTCAAAACCTGTCCCGGAACAATAGGAACACCGCCCGTTGCTGGATCACCTAAATACAAAGTACCTTGGTTGGGTGTGGGCAGCGTTGCGACAGTGTAAGAGACGATCGCACCATCGGCATCAGTTCCGGTCAACCCTGTAACAAGGGTATTGATTCCGGGGGGAACGGGCAAGGTAACATCTAAAACATTGGGGGGTTGATTTACTGGGGTTTGAGGAGAGAGAGTAACGATCGCTGGTGTGGGATCAGGTGCGCCCTGGTCATCTTTAGCCGTGTAATTAAAGACGGCACCCGTAAACGTGGCGGTCGGATTAAAGAAGACCTGCCCAATTTGCTCGGGAGTTAAGACTTGTCCTACAGTGATAGCGACTCCCCCGGTTGCGGGATTTCCCAAGAAAAGAGTGCCTTGGTCTGCAACAGGTAGGCTGGTAATAATGTAGGAAGCGATCGTGCCATCTGGATCGGTGGCAGACAATCCGGTTACATTTAATGGCGTATTGGCAGGCACCAGCAAGGAAACATCGGTTGCGTTTGGCAACAGATTATCCGGTGAAACAATCACTGTAATATCGGTGATGTCATTATTGTCCTCGTTGGGGTCGATGATCCCTGGAGTTGTGACAGAAACCTGATTCAACAACTCCCCTCCGATGGGAGCCGTCGGTGAGACAGTCGCTTGAATTGTATAAGTGACAGTAGCACCTGCATCCAAACTTAGAGTTGTATTGATATCGCCGTTACCCGTCTGGCTTGCAGGATTCGTTGGATCAACGGGATTAATAAAGCTACCGCCACCTGTGATGACCGCAGTCCACGAAACATTAATCAACGCATCGGGCAATTGGTCAACCACGTTGACTGTAGGAATATTGAAATCAGATGGATTCGAGACAGTGATGGTGTAGGTAATCGGCTCACCGGGAGTAATCACTTCTAAACCGTCTGATTTGGTGATCGCTAGATCAATTTCAGGCGTAGGGGTAGGGAGAGAGGCAAAGTCGTTGGGTTCAAAACCCAGTTCTCCGATGAAGGTAGGAGCAGCAGTATTCTTATCCAGTCGATATAAACTACCGTTCGAGGTGGCATACAATTGCCCATCCTGCCCAAAAGCCATTGAGCCTGCATCTGGATAGTCCAGTCCTGCGTCCCCTACAAACGTTGCTTGCAGAAATGTCGGGCTGTTTGGATCTACATCAACTGTATAAATGCGATAGGTATCAGGCAGATTTGAATTCTGAGATTGATTTACCACTGAAACGAACATCCGATTCGGGTTGGTGGGATCGAAGGCGGCATCACCACTACCTGCGGTGAAAGGGGGATTACCACCTGTAATCTGACCCGCAGCAGAGGCTGCCCCTGTGGTCGGATTAATTGTATAGAGAAATGTATCCGAGGTGTTGAGAGCATAAAGCAAACCTGGTGCGCTGGCGTTATCTGGAGCCTGGGTTAGCTTTAAGATTGAGTCAATTCCCGTCATGCTTGGTAAGACTACGTTTTCACCCGTTGTAGGATTCCAGGTGGCGACTCTGCCGTTTGAACCGCGTTCAACATAGTAAATTAAACCCGTAGAAGACTGACGAGCGGCTCCATAGGCGGAGAATGCTAATTCTCCAACAACCTCAGATTCTCCAGTTTCGATGTTAACCGTCAAAATTTGGGTGTCACTGACAGAGTACAACAGGTTAGAAATCACTGTTGAGGCTAGAACGCCAGGATATGCTTCTAGAGCAGCAGGAGCAAAGGCTGGCGATGAGGTCACACGACCAATCCACTTATCTAGCTGCCAATTTCCGCCTAGGGCTGCACTCCCCACGGTTGTTGTCGAAGCAGCGATGTTAGCTTGAGTAAGATCGGCTAAGTATTGTATGAAGCGATCGCCTACTTCACCCAAAGCCACCTGGCAACCATAAAGCAGGATATCGGCTCCAGATAGCACATCTGCCCATCGACGGATTTGTTCAGCATAGAACTCAAGATTGTTTAGATGAAGAGAAGTTGAACCTAATTGAAGTTGTCCTGAACTTCCGTGAGAAACGATATGAATAGTGGATAGACGGGAATACTCTGTCAGAGCACTCGTAATTTGGTCAAGGCCATCATGAGTGGCATCAAGAATTACAACTTCAGTCGTTGGAGCAACACCCTTAGTTAAAGTTTGATAGTCAGTCACCGCTGCATCAATCAGGATAAGATTGGTAGCGTTAAGAGCAGATGCGTTTAGTAGCGTCATTTCAGGAACCTCTGGAAGAAATAGATAAACTCTCCATCAATGGGACGATTAGCAGCAAGTTGCTCTTGCCGCATTTGATTGATGGTCGTCACAAAACTGAAAAAAGATCTTCTTCCTTGAGGGAGACATCTCAAGGAGTATAGGAAAAGCAAATAATTGGCGCAGGTAGTTATGACTAATTGTTCAAGCATCCTCGCACTGGATACAAAAACACTATTCACCTAGCGCAACTCAGATTGAGTTTTAGCAATAAAGATGATGGGGCAGCTCAAGCAAGGAGATTAGAAAAATCTAAGCAATTGTTAATCAGCCGATCTTTCGATCTAGCTCAGTTGCTTGATTGAGCTAATTAAAATTGAACAACGAAGCAGAGACAAAAGATGTGATCAAGAAAAAATAAAGATGTGATCAAGAAAAAATAAAGATGTGATCTGGAGCAAGTTTCAAAACCTCCATGAGCTATTGCAAGGGTGGATATTGGCGATTACCATTCGCTATCAAGCTTCAAGGCTTTACGCTGTCTCTAACATTGCTACATCGGCAAACGGTAATGAATGTAGAAATTTCGTCTCTACGTCAACCCTGTCCTTTATCATCAGCAATGCCATCTTCTGCATAAGCAGTTCAAAGTTTTGAGTTTTCCCTGAGCACATTGCCCTCACCTCATCAACATACCCACACTTCTCTCAAATTCTTTCTCCAGAAGGATAGAAAAATCTATTTTAGACGTAAGCACAAGGTTTTTAGAAGCAGTCCCAAAAAAAGGATTGTTGAGTTAAGGGCCAAGCCCATCGCTGCAACAATCCTTACCACAAGCAGATTTCTGACTGCTTGCACTTGATTTTGGGAGTAATTTGTGTAACTGAATAACGTAAGTTAGAAGTTTCCGTTGAAGGCTGTGGTGCAATCCAGCAGCGACTTACCGTTGAAGTGGGTGCCACCCATGCAACGAGAACTCACTCTTTATAATTGTTAATCTATAGAAACAGCATCAACATCGACAGGTGTTGACTCCACTACTGTTCCACTTGCTGATGCTACTGTTGCATCAGGAGATACTGTGCTTTTTGATACTTTTAAGCGCTCGATTAACCATTGAGAAACCTCTGTCAGCAGCAAGGTGAAAAGCAAAACATCATCAACCTCTCCAATGAAAGGAACAAGGTCTGGCAGCAGGTCAATAGGGGAAATAATGTAAATTAATGTACCTGCAATAATCCACCAACGATACTTGGGATTGCGAATTGTTTGGCGATACCAATCGTAAATTTTCATGTGGGCTTATCCTCCAAATCCTTCATCATTCTGGCAAAAAAAATTAAATTTCTTACTCCACCGGGGATACAGATTCCCGATCCATTCAAGTAGAGCTATCAGGATGCCATATCAGAAACTTTGGCATTGCTGAACCTGGAGGTGATTTTGGATATGAGGACTGCGTCCCCCTGTCAAAATTATCCTTAAAATCAGCAACCCCGAAACTTTTGCTTTAGAAGAGAGTCGTTAGGACTGACGCACTTCGTGCGAAAAACCAAAACAGTTGAAGGATTTGTGGGTTGCCAGACAATCCACAAATCCTTCAACTGTGTAAAGCTAAAGAACTCAATTTAGACCAATTCAGGTAAAAATGGCTGAGAGCACCCAGATTAAATTTCTAAAATGGGAAGTGCTTTGGTTTGAAATGGCTTAATCTTGTAGAGCATCCCGCACGGTTTGGCATGGGGAACGGAGGTAAAAGAAACTCGTGAATATCGGTGACTTGTTTGCAAAGGGCGGCATTGCCATGTATCCGCTGCTGCTGCTGTCGATTCTAGCTTTAAGCACTGTGATTGAGCGCATTTGGTACTGGTCAAAGATTATCTCCCGTGAACGCGAGATTGCTGGGCGGGTTTTAGAGGCAGCTCGACGAGATTGGGCAGATGCCGCCGAAATTGCTAGAAAGTCCAGTAGCCAACCCATTGGACGATTTCTCTACTCTGCTTTAGAGTTGGAAGATCCTGAGCCAGAAATTTTCCAATTGGCTTTAGAGGCCTCAGCCGATGAAGAATTGGCTATGATGCATCGGGGTGATAAGGTTTTGGAATCTGCGATCGCGATCGCTCCTCTGCTTGGGCTTTTGGGAACTGTTTTGGGTTTGATGAATTCTTTGGGCGATATCCAACTGGGTGATTTGGGCACGGATGCTACCGCTGGGGTCACGTTGGGAATTGGCGAAGCTTTGATTACTACGGCCACAGGCTTGATTGTGGCGATCGCCAGCCTGGCCTTTTATCGCCTCTTCCAGAGTTTCGTCAGTGGACAGGCCAAAGCGTTTCGGCAAGCGGGCAATGAATTGGAACTGCTGTACCGCAAGGAGTGGTCAAAACGGCATAGGCGCTTGGGGAGCACAGAACCTCTTTAATTGCTCGTATGGACTAACGTAATTGACTAACGCAATAGATTGGTATCCTTTCTCTTCGATCGCTTAAATTTTTCACCCATAATCCTTGTTCTATGAAAATTCCTGAACCCTCGACTCAACCAGATGTCCGGGTTGAAATTGTGCCCCTCATCGACGTAATTTTTTGTATTCTGACCTTTTTCATCCTGGCTGCTGTCACTCTGACCCGGCAAAATGCGATTAACGTCGATCTGCCCAGTGCCGCAACAGGAGCACCCCAAATGCGAGAGATGCTGGTGGTTAGTGTCGATCCCATTGGTCAAACCTACATCGAACAGCAGCCTGTGACTCGCGACCAACTTTATCAGGCGCTGCTTCAGTATCAACAGGTCAATCCCCAAGGGTTGATGGTGCTGTATGCTTCTCGCTTAGCAAGTTACAACGATGTGGTGGAAGTTTTAGATTTGCTGCGATCGGTTGGTGGAGAACGGGTTGCCTTGGCAACTTTACCCGATGGTAATGCTGAAGCACCTGCTCAAAATCCACCATTTTCCCCTGCTGAAACCTTACCAGGTATGAATACTCCAGGCTTCAATGACCCATTGGCTCCGGCCAATCCAGTGAATCCAGCCAATCCCTTGAGAAGTCCAAGCGGGGATAACCCCTTTGCGCCTGACCAACCAACTCTGCCAGGACTTAACTCGCCGATCGCACCCAACACCACTCCGCAACTGCCTGATCTCGTCGAGCCGGAGCCAGAGGCCGATACATCTTCTGAGCGTTGATGGGAGTGGGGGAGTGAAGGAGTAGAGGGTGGGGGAGGATGTAGGATTGAAAGCGCTACCTATGCTTTCAGCTTATTTGTAGCAAATTTCACAGGTTGCATGTGTACAAGATGATTGCGAATTTTCATCTAAACCAGGAAAATACAATGACAAAACAGGATCAGGCTTTGTATGCTCCGGTTCTAGTTTTGTGTAAAAACTGTCTTAAGATTTTCGCACCTTTATCTGTAGGAGTGCTTTATGGAATGGCTCATTAGTTCTTTGATTACCCTGCTGGTCACAGCAATTTCGCTGTTCTTGATTTCAAAAATTCCGGCCCTTGGAATTTATATCGATAGCTTCGGTAAGGCTATCTGGTCGGCACTAGTATTTGGTCTGCTCAATGCCTTTGTAGAGCCAATTCTCAGATTTTTTGGTGCTCCAATTACCTTTTTGACGTTTGGTTTGTTTGCTATTGTAATTAATGCTATTACGTTTGGGCTGGCTGCTGCTTTGGTTCAGGGCTTCAGTCTGCGGAATGGCTTTGTTAGCGCCTTGTTGGGTGCGATCGCTCTCTCCATCATCAACTTCATTGTTTCTGAAGTCTTGGGACTTCCTAATTTTGCACCTATTACTTAGTTCAGACTCCCACAATTCTCCTGATTCTTCAGATGGAGTGGCCCGTTTGGCATTGCTTCATGGAGGGATGATTTTGAACATAAAACCTGCGGTTTTACGTTCAAAATCGTTCTTTAAACGGGAATTCGATGAACAGGGTTTTTGGGATTTTTCGCTCAGCGAAAAATCCCAAAAACCCTGGTTTTGTGGGCGCGTCGCGCCCACAAAATTGAGCCGTCGAACTGACGTTTTCCTCTGGTATTTACTGAGTGATTGCTCTATGATGGCTGCGAGTAGATGGTTTAGAGGAGTTCACTCGGTATGTTTCCAGGCATTCCAGTCACACGGCGGCGGGCCCTTTTATGGATGGGGGGAGTAGTTGGTGGTCTAGCGTTGCATGGCTGTACTCAAGCCTCCTCAACCACAGGGCAATCTTCTGCCAATTCTGTTGTTGCTAATGGTGATCCCTCGACTCCAGCGGAACCTGTGAGTGGTGCTACCGGAAGTACGCTGTGGATTGGTTATGCTCCCCTTTATATTGCTTTGGAGAAGGGCTTTTTTCGGGAAGCTGGGCTGGAACTGGATCATAAAATTATGGGAACAACGGGGGAAGGAAATGCGGCTTTTGCCGCTGGGCGATTAGATGGAATTAACCTTGTCACCTCAGAAGCGGTTGCCTTTGCTGCCAAAGATCAAGATTTTCGCATTGTCCAGGTTGCGGATATCTCCAAAGGAGGTGATGGCATCCTGGCCCGAAACAGCGTTAAAAGCCTTGAAGATTTCAAAGGGAAGGAAGTTGCCGTTGAAGTAGGAGGAGTCAGCCACTTTTTCCTGTTGCAAGTGTTAGAAGATATAGGGTTGACGCAAGAAGACATCAAAATCAGAAACCTGGCCCCTGATGCTGCTGCCGCTGCTTACCAGGCAGGTAGAGTTCAAATTGCTGTAACTTATTCACCCTTTTTGAAGCAGGCAAATGATGCTCAAAAAGATGGGCGAATTATTTTTGATACCTCGAAAATGCCTGCGGCGATCGCCGACCTCTATATCTTTAGCACTGAATGGGTAGAGAACAATTCAGGCGCAGCAGAGGCTTATGTACGGGGGATTTTCCAGGGAATGGAGTTCCTTGACACCGATCCAGAGGAGGCTCATGCGATCGTGGGTAAACGGCTGCAACTAAAGCCAGAGCAGGTCAAAACTGAGTTGCAGGGGGTAGAGTTGACCAGTTTGGAGGACAACATCAAGATGTTGACTGATCCAAATAGTGAAATCTATCTGGTCAAAAACATGGAATCTATGACTGAATTTCTCAAACAGCAGAAGCAAATTCCTGAAACTCTGCCAACTGAAAGACTGGTGCAATTGATTGATCCAACATTTGTCAAGGCAGTCCAGTCCAATTCTTAAATCCTTAATCTCTGAGCATTCTTCCATGTCAAATAAGACCCTGGGGCTCAATCAGCAGTTGTATGACTATCTCCTGGCTCATTCCTTGCGAGAGCCAGAAATCTTGCAGCAATTACGTCAGGAGACGACTCAACACCCTTTGTGTGAGATGCAGATTGCGCCAGAACAGGGGCAGTTCATGGCGCTGTTGGTGCAGCTAATGGGAGCGAAACGGGCTTTAGAGGTGGGCGTGTTTACGGGATACAGTTCCCTTTGTGTCGCTCTGGCGCTGCCGCCATCGGGGCAACTGGTGGCTTGTGATGTCAGTGAGGAGTTTACCGCGATCGCCCAACGATATTGGCAGAAAGCAGGAGTTGCCGATAAGATAGACCTCCGCATCGCTCCGGCCATGGAAACTCTGGATCAATTACTGGCAACGGGGCAGGCAGGCACGTTTGATTTTGCTTTCATTGATGCAGATAAATCCAGCTACGACGGCTACTACGAGCGATCGCTACAACTTGTGCGTCCGGGTGGCTTAATTGCGATTGATAATGTGTTGTGGTCAGGAGATGTGGCTGACCCAAAGGTTCAGGACACTCGCACCAACGCCCTACGGGATCTGAATCAGAAATTGCATCAGGATCAACGGGTTACCCTCAGTCTAGTTCCCATCGCTGACGGCTTGACTCTAGCACTGAAGCGCTAATTCTGACCTGGTGTAGTGCTATGCACGACATTGCTAAATCAGAACCAAATGGAACAAAATAGGCTTTTGAGAATTTTTTATGCTGCAAGAATCCTCCAAAGCCCGTTCATTGAATTCATCTCAACGAAAAACCCCTGTTTGAGGTCTATGGCGCGTCGCGCCATAGACCTCAAACGGCGATATCGAACCCACGCTTATCTCAGGAATTGACTTTAAGGCAAGAGGGACATACCCAGTAAAAGTGCTCACCCAGAAATTTCACCATTTTTTATAAAATGATGAGTATCGCTATTTATACTGATATTTGCTCATCTTTGCGATCGCGCTTCACCTTGCTCATTGGCAATTGCTCATTAAAACAATGGCTGCTTACTTGCGGTTCTCTCTATTCCTTACCCTGGCCGTCTGTGGATTTACCCTGAATGGTTCTCCGGGTTTAGCGCAACAAACTGTCCCGATCCGAGTGGAACGTTGGCTTGAACTGCGTCAACTGACAGGTCGCGTGCTTTACCAGCGGGGTGAAACGTCCCGCTCTGCCATAACGGGCGATCGATTGGAAACCGTTGGAGACGGATTAAGTACCGGAGCCAGTTCTACGGCCCAGTTAGAAATTGATACACAAGTTGGGTTTGTCAACGTTTCCGAACAAACTCGCTTTCAAGTGCAATCTTTAGAAATTGCTCCAGACAATGGACGTGTTACCCGTCTGCGGGTCGATCAGGGGCAGGTGCGTTTACAAGTTCGACCTTTTACCCACGAAGGCTCAGAGTTGGAAATTGAAACCCCTGCTGGGATTAGCGGGGTCAGGGGCACAGAATTTGGTTTAACAGTCCAACCTGACGGTAAGACTGGACTGATCACGCTCTCAGGGCAAGTGGATACGATGGCTCAAGGACAAACCGTAGCGGTGCCCGCAGGCTTTCAAAATTTCACCATTCCCGGTGAACCTCCCTCCCCTGCCGTTCCCCTAACAAACAGTACAGACCTGGACTTTACCCTGGAGCGGGAAATTCGCCGAGGAATGCGTCGGGTGCAGTTTGTCGGCAGAGTTGATCCAGTCAACCTGGTCTTGATTGGGGATCAACCCCAATCCACCGATCGCAATGGAGAGTTCAGGGTGCCTCTGCGGGTGCGCGATCGACAACAGTTACAGGTTACGGTGATTACCCCTTTGGGCGATCGCCAAGATTACGATTTGGTGTTGGAGCTATAAGTAATGAAGCGAAAGCTGCACGAACTGGGCTGGAGCGTGTTACCCGGTGGCGTAGCAGCAGTAGCAGTGGCCCTCCTACTCAAACTATCGGCGTTTCAACCCCTAGAACAAATTTCTTACCGTCTGTTGTTTCAACTGCGAGGCGAACGCTTGTGGGATGAACGCATCGTTGTTGTGGCGATCGATGATGCCAGTATTAAGCAATTGGGGCGCTTTCCCTGGCCGCGTCAGCGCTATGTAGACCTCCTACAGGTGCTCTCTCAAACAACAAATGTGGCTGCCTTTGACCTGTTATGGGTTGATCCCAGTCCCGATGATACTCAACTGAGTCAGGCGATGACGCAACATCAGCGCGTTGTTGTTGCCCACGCCTGGGACGTTGAAGGCTCACCACTATCTCCCTTGCCCCCCTTGCAAGCAGCGGCGATCGCCACCGGACACATTCTCAGCCGTCCGGATGCAGATGGCATAATTCGTTCGTTCGCCCCTCAAATCCAGTCTGTTCCTGCTTTATCGATTGCTGTCATCCAGGCGTATGGTTTCATGCATCGTTCGCTGCCACTGCCCCCACCCGACCAAGCCCTCTGGCTCAATTGGGTGGGGTCTACCCATAATATTCAACAATACTCCTTTGTAGAAGTGATGCATGGCAGGGTGCCAGCGGAAACCTTTGCCGATAAAATTGTGCTTGTAGGTGTCACGGCTGCGGGTATTGATCCTCTGATTACACCCTATTCTTCCAATCCCACTTCTAGCATTTATCTACACGCCACACTAGTTCAAAATTTATTACAACAAAATTACCTCAAACCTCTAAACCCATTCTGGTATGGGTTGGTTTTATTGTTGGGCGGACCAGTTTTAAGCTGGTTGATTGTAGGTCGCACTCTGCAACATCAACTGCTGGTTGTCAGTGGTGTTTGTTTGGGTTGGGTGTGGCTGGAATGGTTGCTGTTACAAGCAAATTTTTTGCCTATCCTGGCTTACCCAACAGTTCTTTTTGGTTTAACAGCGATCGCCACAGCAATCATTGAACGATTACGAGAAAACACAAACCTTCAGCGGCAAATTGATCAACTTTGGTCAGCCTATCATCAAGACGTTCTGTTGTCTCTTGCTGATTCGTTTGATTCCCACGGGTTGAAACAGAATTTAAGATTACCTGAATCCAAACAGCGAGTGCTGCAACTCGCAGCGCTGGCTGAACTATTTGGGCGGTCTCAAGCCACTCAAGCCGCGATCGCCCGCCATCTTTCCATAGGTGTGCTGGCGGCTGACCTGAATGGCCGAATCTGGTTTTGCAATCCGGTTGCTGTTCATTGGCTCAAGGTGCGATTGCAGGAGAATCTCATGACTCGCTTGATCCCCGATTGGTTGACTCCAGAACAGTGGCAAACCAGTTTCAATCAACTAATAAAGCAATGCGAGAGTGTGTGTCTGGAGTTGCAACGAAATCAACGTTGGTATGAATTCAAACTGGAACCGCTGTTTTATCTTTCAACAAATTCAACCCTATCAAATACTGATACCAAGACCACAACGCTAGATGGCTTTCTTGTCATCCTGGAAGATATTACAAAACACAAGTTAGCCGCAGATGAATTACGTCAAGCTAAAGACAGCGCAGAATCAGCCAATCAAGCCAAGACCGAATTTTTAGCCAATATGAGTCACGAACTGAGAACGCCCCTCAATGCGATTCTGGGGTTTACTCAACTGATGAGCCAGGATGCTTCTTTAGGGCAGGAGCACCATCATCACCTTGGCATTATCAATCGCAGTGGTCAGCATTTGTTGGAATTGATTAATGATGTCTTAGAAGTCTCGAAGATTGAAGTCGGAAAAACAAGTTTGAATTTAACGAGTTTCCATCTACACACTTTTCTGGATGGATTGCGAGAACTTTTGCATTTGAAGGCTCAAGCCAAGCAACTCACGTTGACCTTTGAATATACTGCGGAGCTACCTGAAAAAATCACAACAGATCAGGGAAAATTACGGCAGATTCTACTCAATCTGTTGGGGAATGCCATCAAGTTTACAGAACGAGGGACGGTAACTTTACGCATTGCTGCTGAATTCAACAATGCAGCAAATTCATATCCTGAGCAAAACTTGTATCAGCCGGATTGCCTGCTTCACTTCACGGTAGAAGATACGGGTTTAGGAATTGATCCGAACGATGTACCGCGTTTGTTTCAACCGTTTGAGCAAACCGAAGCAGGACGGCGTGTGCAGCACGGAACAGGTTTAGGATTGGCAATTAGCCATAAGTTTGTCAAGCTTTTGGGTGGTGCGATCGCCCTGAACAGCCAAGTGGGACAGGGAAGCGTGTTTCAGTTTCATATTCCAGTGCAGTGCAATCAGTCACAATTCTTGCTCACTGAGTCTCAAATCTCTACCGTCATTGGTTTGTTGCCCAACCAACCTAAGTTTCGCTTACTTGTGGTCGAAGACCAGCCTGACAATCGCCAATTTCTCGTCAATTTGTTAACTCAGGTTGGTTTTGAAGTTGCGACAGCAACTAATGGCTACGAGTGTGTAATTCAAAGCCAAACGTGTCCCCCCCATTTAATTCTCATGGACATGCGGTTGCCAGTTATGAGTGGGTATGAAGCAGCTCGCATGATTAAGACCACGCCCAAGGGACAAAACACAATTATCCTGGCGGTGACTGCCAGTGTATTTGAGGAGGAACGCCGCCTTATCCTATCAGCCGGATGCGACGATCTGATTCACAAGCCAGTTCAAGCCCATCTACTGTTTGACAAGCTAGCTGAACATTTAGGAGTCCGTTACCTGTATGCCAATCTTGCACCCGATGTTCGCTCAACCGAAACATCATTAAAAGGGCAAATATCTTGTCGTTCATTAAACCCCGAAACCCTAGCAGTCATGCCCGATGAATGGCTAGAAAGATTACAACATGCAGCGATGGAATGTAGCGATCGCCTAGTCAATCAATTAATTGAACAAATTCCCCAACCTCATATTCACTTAAGCCAAGTCTTAAAAGAATTGACCTATAACTTTCAATATGAAGAAATTGTAAACTTAGCAGAACTGGCTCGTTCCCACTTTAACTAGTGGTCTGTCAATTTTGATTTGCAGGGTATCCCGCAAATCAAAATTAAATTAAAGGAAGTTTTGAGGGGTCACAGACCCCTCAAAACTTCCTTGACGGAACAGTAGCATAGCGTGTATCTCCAGTAAAGTGTGGCGGGTGCGACACCCCTCCACCACACTCCAAGAAGCAAGCGAGAAAACTACGTTTTCTTAGGAGTTCAAGGACAATTTGAAAACTGGCCAGGCTTTACGCCAATCAACTGAGCAGGAGACTTCACTGTAAATAGGTATATTCCCATAGTCCGGCAACTATCCACCGTGAGTCTACCAGAATACACTATGTCTCATTCTTCTGCCAAAAAAATTAAACTGCAACTCCCCAGTGAAATTCTGCAAGCTGCTAAGACCAAGGCCAATCTGGAAGAAAAAACCTTAGAGGACTGGTTATTTGACCTGATCTTAATGCGATTACAACAAGACAACCGAAATTCAGTTCATCCCTTAGATTGGGGGCGGATTGACAGCCGAATCGACCAACGTACAGCGTCTCTGGAAAAACAGATTGATACGTTGCAAGAACGGATCGATCGCCTTCAGCAACATTCAGTTCATGATGCAGCAGAAAAAAATTCTGTGCGATCGCATCTCTGTTCCAGTGCAATGGATTGAAGGTCGAACAATCTAGCGTGAGTTTTCCATTAAACCCACCTAGTGAGTGCCAGTGTGTAATCTGAAGTTTAATCCCGGACAGATGTATCTTGAATACGCCACTGGTCGCCTTGTTTGAGCAACTCATAGCGAACCTGCAAATTACTGTCGTAGGAACGCTCTAAATCAATTTCTCCATCCTCATGCAGTTTTGCAGTTTCTACCACTGCCGCAATCACTTCAACGACATTATCGTCTTCTTCACTAGGGGTGACAGAAGTGATCTGAACAGAATGGTTGTAGACAAAATACCAGCCATCCCGTCTTGCCTCTTCGGCTCTAGCTTGCCACTGGGAAAGGGCTGGGTCAACTAGAATGTCTGACAGCTTGGTAACTTCGTGGTTTTCACCAAAAGCAGCCGACTTGGTTCTCAGCCATGTTTCGACAACTTCTTGAGCTTGCTGTTCGGTCAGAGGTCCTTGAGGTGCTAGCGCAGTCACTACGGGTTCGACCTTGGTCGGAACTGTCGCAAAGGCTGGTGTGAGAGGCACAACCTCAGGCGCGGAGCCTGAGGCAGCACGAGTGAGACGGCTACCCAAAAAGAAGAGCGCACCGATTCCTAGAAAACCAATAGCAAACATAAATAGCAGGCGATCGAGCTTCAAACCCGACCGTCCCCTACGACTAGGGGTAGGAGACCGCAGTCCAGCCACTCCCCTGGTTCGATTGCGTTCGGGTAAGGTGGCGGCTTGCGATCGCCCTACCCGTCCTCCATTGCTTGACATAGAAGCACCTCCATTCATACGTCCATCTGGGTTAGATTGAGGAACCCTTTCGGCTGTTGGCATTACCCCTTCACCCTCTAGCGAGGATCGGGAAGCCGCTTCCAGGGTTGCCGTGGTTGAGCTAGCATAAGCAGCTTCTCCCCCGGCCGATGTGGCATACTCTGCTGTGAGACGGGTGTCTTGTCGATAGGACATCTCTCGCTGATGACTATTTCGACCATTGATCGTTTGGGCTGATGGCTCTGGTGTCCACTGGTGAATCGTTTCGGACTCACTGGGCAGTTCTTCTAGATAGGCTTGCACCTGCTCATCGGCAAAGTACTCCTTTAAAGACGCTTTCCGATCAGCCAAATCGCGAAAGTGGGGAAAGACTTCATTTTGCAACCAGCGTTCTGCATAGAGGCAGAGTCCAGGCAGCAAATCCGGTGAATCTTGCGAGTGTTCGCGAATGAAGGCAAGGGATTCAAACTCATGGCTGCGTTCCAGAGCGCGACTGGCTTCTTCAGTTTGACCGAGTAATAGAGCGCAAATCGCCTGCTCTAAGTAAACATCCTGGCGGGCCCCTAAACGCAGCAACATCAGCTTGGCACGACGAATCAAAGCCGGTTGTCCGTGAGCAAACCCTCTGGCCAAGAGCGCATAAACGGCCAGATAAGTGGCAACTGCTGAAGGACGACGCGCTTCTAATTCAAACAAGGCTTGTTGTTCGGCTGAGGTGAGATAACTGCGTAATTGCTGGATGAAGCGCAGAAAGTCATCCACATTCAACCCCGACTGGTCATCGCCATTGCCATCAATGCCACCCCGGTCTTGCAGCATATCTTGTAGCAACTCTAAGCCCTGATAACGCTCTGTCTGAGCACCTTCAGGAAGAGCTAACAGTTCTAGAATGCGATAGGGTCGTAACTTGTATAAATCAGCTTGCATTTCACCTCGAATACTGGGAAAAAGTCCTTCTTGTAGAAGCAGCACTTGCCCCGTATCAAGAGATTCCGCTGCATTTTCATACTGTCCTTGTTGCCACTGCTCTCTTCCCAGTTCTAAGCAAGCCAGAGCAACCGTTAAGACAATATCGGCTCGAACAATTTCGGGTGGGCCAAACTGTCCGCCGCTCAAGCTGACATTGCCGCTGGATAAATAGGGACGACCCAACTTGAGCACCAGTTCGTATTCCCCTAATTCCAGCAGAATCAACAGGACACCGACAAACTGATGATCCTCAATAAAGATGCTGGGCGTGTAGCTATCAATCGTGGGATCAAATGGGCTGATGGGAGAATCTGGCTCGGTGGCTCTATGTTCAGCCGAATCAACTTCTAACTCATAGGACTTGGCCAGGAAACTAGTGTCATAGGCTTGCCGCTGATCAGCATCAGCTAATACAGCATATGCCTCATCTAGCAATTGCTTCCGAGCCGCGATCGCCACTTCCGAGTACTCGCGACGGGGAAGTTGCAGAGCGCGATCGCGATGAGCCTGCTTCAACTGCTCACTACTCGCCTGAATCGGCAATCCCAAAATTCGGTAATAATCTAGCGGAACTCGCACAGTAACTTCCCCAGCGAAACTTTGCATACTAACAATTCGACCCAACCCTACCCGTTCCTGCAACCCCTGTAGACACTGCTAGGAGAGTATTCATATCATAACCAGCAGGTTTTAGCAAAATTTAACCATCAGATTAAACAAAAAATCGAGTAAACTAGCATAAGTTTTACTAACTTAGTCAAAACTATACACAAACTATTTCCCTCCTGCGGCAATTACTCCGGAGTAATCTTAACAAGTTAGAAATAATAAAGCTCATTTGGAGAACATAATTTGACTCTGAATGTCCTCAGGGAGGATGTAAGTAGCCTTTGGGATCAGCTCTTAATCTGCCTGAGCCAGAGGAACGCCCAAGTTCTCATCTTGCAAGTAGAAGCAAGATGCATCCTAGCAAAGCAACCTTCATACTATTCGATATAGCTAAGTAATTTAACCTCGCCCTAGCGCCTGTGCAATTTTCCTACCGAGAAACTAATTATCCCAGGAGGTAATCCTATTTTCTACTAGCTCCTCAGGGTCAAAGCTTGCTAGCATTTGTAGGAACTCTAGCGACAACGCAATATACACATCGACTTCTAGCACCCCTATGGTACAGGAACGAACACTCCCAGTATTTTCGGCGACATCTGCCTCTCTCTCTCAAGCAGAAGGCTTGAGGCTATATGAGGATATGACCTTGGGTCGCTTCTTTGAAGACAAGTGTGCTGAGATGTACTACAGAGGCAAGATGTTTGGCTTTGTCCATCTCTACAATGGGCAGGAAGCCGTTTCTACAGGTGTAATCACAGCTTTACGCCCAGATGATTATGTGTGTAGTACCTATCGAGATCACGTTCATGCTTTGAGTGCTGGGGTGCCAGCGCGAGAGGTGGCAGCGGAATTGTTTGGTAAAGCAACTGGATGTAGTAAGGGCCGGGGGGGATCAATGCACCTGTTTTCAGCCCCACATCGTCTGTTAGGTGGGTTCGCTTTTGTGGCAGAAGGTATTCCAGTGGCTATGGGAGCGGCATTCCAGTCGAAATACCGTAGGGATGCTCTGGGAGATGAATCGGCTGATCAAGTGACGGCGTGTTTCTTTGGCGATGGAGCCGCTAACAACGGCCAGTTTTTTGAATGCCTGAACATGTCAGCCCTCTGGAAATTGCCGATCCTGTATGTGGTAGAAAATAATAAATGGGCGATCGGCATGGCCCATGAGCGGGCTACTTCACAACCTGAAATTTACAAGAAAGCCAGTGTCTTTGGCATGCATGGGGTAGAAGTAGACGGGATGGATGTGTTGGCGGTGCGGGCGGTGGCTCAAGCGGCCATTGAACGGGCCCGAGCTGGAGAAGGACCAACTTTAATTGAAGCTTTGACCTATCGCTTCCGAGGGCATTCTCTGGCTGATCCAGATGAATTGCGCTCTAAAGCCGAGAAAGAGTTCTGGTTCTCACGAGATCCAATTAAGAAGCTAGCGGCTTATCTGATTGAGCAGAATTTGACTACCCAGGATGAACTCAAAGAAATTGAACGACGGATTCAGGGAGTGATTGATGATGCGATCCAGTTTGCTCAGGAGAGTCCTGAACCCGATCCGAGTGAACTTTATCGTTACGTTTTTGCCGATGATTAGGTTGATTGGAGCGATCGCCCATGCCTGACCCCATGATGTATAGCGAGGAGGCTTACGTTGTGCTGGAGCCAAACCAGCCAGAGCAGTTCCTGACAGCAGCAGCACTGTTGGAGAAGCTGGAGGGACTGCTGGCTGGGCGACAGGCTGACTTACCCAGGGATTTGCAGAAATTTCAGGCGATCGCCGATCAAGCAAAATACCTGATGGAAACCTCCTGCGAATTAGATATGGAGCCAGGGCATTATCTGCAATGGTATGTGGTGCGGTTGGAGAAGTAAGGCGAAGAACCACAAAGGCACTCAGATTAAAGTGTGAGATTTTTAGATTCCTGGGTCGCAATTAATGCCACATCTACTCGCTCTGCAACAGGTTGGCTAATTTCTACGCGAATATCCGGGCCGAAAAACTTTTCTAGCTTTTCAGATTTGTTCTGCCAGGTTTCCAGGTTAATCCAGGGGGAATCAAATTCCAAAACCAGCGCATAATTGCCATCAATGGCAATCTCGCGAATACCAATCAAATCAGGGCGCTCCTGATCGGTTGGACTGAGCTTGAGATGCTCCAGGGAAGAATCTAAGTGAGCCTCTTGCCCATAGCGGTAACGGGTGACATCTTTACGGATTTGATTTTGAGTTGGGGTCGATCGCGTTTCCCGTAAAGCCAACACCTCCGGCGCAGTGGGTTGGGAGTAGGGTACAGGCTCTAATTCTGCGGCTTTCAACGCTAAACCTCCTAGCAACAGAGGAATACCATAGAAAAATCCAACTAAATTTAGAGTGGCAACATTGGTAAAGTAGGCTGTAAAACCTACAACGGTTAATATGCCGCCTACAATTAAACCCAAAGTCCCTAAGGAAAATCGTCCTAACATCCTTTTACCCAACGCTATGCTTCATAATTATTCATCATTTCTCAGCTTAAGGGAATGACGTGACCGCCAGATCTCCAATTTCTTCCGAAGTTCAGGATTGTCTCTTTGATTGCTTCACCAGAAGTTGAGGATTTTGGTCTCAAGTTACACATCGTCATGGTTAGATTTCTGTTGCTACGATCGGCTCAGAAGAAATTGTTCAAGTGAATTGCTTGAGTGAACTGTATTATTCTTACTAACTTCTTGTTTTAGAAGAATGGCAGATATTAGCGGTAGCTGGTTAGGAACGTATTGGCAGGATGGAGAGCCGACTCGCTTTGAGGCCACCTTTGTGCAAAGCGGCGCTATCCTTTCAGGAAGTGTTCTGGATGACAGCCCTCTAGGCGAAGCGCAAGTGGCAGGCGAAGTCGTGGGTTTAAGTGTTCAATTCATCAAGCGCTATCTAACGAGTTCACCCTTGCCTATTCAGTACATGGGCACCATTGCCACCGATGAACATTCAATGCAAGGCACATGGCACCTAGACAAGCGGCATTCAGGCACCTGGGAAGCCCATCGCAGTAATGATGATTTGATGGCAACGCTCAAGAATCTGCTGTCCGCGAAAGTTCCCACCGTTGTAGGACGGTGAAGCTCGTCTTGTGGGATGTTAGGGTAAGTAGGGTAGAAAGTTCAAAGGAAATTTGGGTCTATGTTGGATGTACAAAGTTTGCGCGATCGCATCAAAGTAGTGGAAACAAAGCGAGAGTCCCTTGTCAAACTGCTGGAGCAGCCCGATTTGGGTACTTTGCGAATTGATGTGAATCAGGCGATCGAAGAAATCGATGATCTGTTAGAAGAGTTCAAGCGCACTTTTCCAGAGCCGACGGGCTATTAAAAGGCTCTAGCAGCACAATCTCAGCCCTGGGCACTCAGTCCTTCTCTCTCTAAATCGCTCATGCTCCGTTTCATTTTCTGCTATCATGACCAAGATTTTTACTGTTGAAATTCACCATCAAGGAAACACCCACACGATCGCTGTACCTCAAGATCAAACCGTGTTATCGGTTGCTCAAGCTAGTGGACTGGATCTGCCCTCTTCCTGCAATGCTGGGGTTTGTACGACCTGTGCGGCTCAACTGCTAGAGGGAACTGTCGATCAAAGCGATGGCATGGGAGTAAGCCCGGAACTACAGGCGCAAGGATTTGCCTTGTTATGCGTATCCTATCCCCAGTCTGATCTCAAAATTGAGACAGAAAAAGAAGACGTGGTCTACGAGAAACAGTTTGGTCAATTCCAGGCAAAACGCTAGAATCAGCCATGCTCAAGACCGAATTGATCCACACTGAAGTTGATCTGGCTCCACCTGCTGAACTCCAGCGATCGATCCTGACTCATCTGCAAAGCTGGGGCGATCCCTTGCGCTGGGCCATTACAGCAGTTGATCCAACACGGCAAAAGGCGCAGATTGAAGCGGTTGTTACCCTTGACTCGTCTCTCCCCAAAGTGATACGTCCGACGGAGATTAGAACTATTTGAGCCAGCGACCTTACACTGTTGTATTAGTCATTCCAACAGGCATTGGAGCTACTATTGGCGGCTTTGCTGGGGATGCCTTACCCATAGCCCGAGCGATCGCCCAAATCAGCGATCGCCTGATTACCCATCCCAATGTGTTGAATGGAGCTCAACTCTACTGGCCTCTACCGAATGCTTATTATGTTGAAGGTTATGGACTGGATCAGTTTGCGGCAGGTCGCTGGGGCTTGCGTCCGGTTCATCAAAATCCTATAGGTTTGGTGTTGGATCAAGGGATCGAACCCGACCTGCAACTGCGCCACTTGCAGGTGGCCGATGCCACCAGAGCTACTTTAGGGCTGCACCTGACGGATTATATTGTCACTGATGCACCGCTCCATGTGGAACTGAGAACTGCCGCATCGGGAGCTACGTGGGGTACTCTGCAACACGCAGATAGTTTGCTGCGGGCTGTCGATAAGTTGATCAGTCAGACCGAGGCTAGGGCGATCGCAGTTGTCGCCCGCTTCCCAGATAACCTGAGCGATCAAGCCCTGCAACTGTACCGTTCTGGGCAGGGTGTCGATCCACTAGCGGGAGTAGAAGCGGTGATTAGCCATCTGGTCGTCCGCACGTTTCATCTGCCCTGTGCCCATGCTCCTGCCCTGTCACCCTTGCCTTTAGAGGCTGACCTCTCCCCACGGGCTGCCGCCGAGGAGCTAGGGTACACCTTCCTGCCCTGTGTGCTGGTGGGTTTGAGCCGTGCTCCTCAATTTGTTACCCAACCGCCAACCCAATCTACTGATATCTGGGCTGATCAAGTTGATGCCCTAATCTTGCCAGAAACCGCTTGTGGTGGCAGTCTAACTCTTAGCCTCAGCACTTCTCGCACCCAAGTGATTACAGTGCAACAGAATCAAACTCGCATGAAGGTGAGTCCAGACGATCTGGGAATTTCAGCTTTGCGAGTAAACTCATATTTAGAAGCGATCGGTGCGATCGCGGCCCATCGGGCGGGAGTGGCACCGGCCGCCCTACACCCTGATTTGTCTCGTATTCGATCATTGCCTTGATTGTTGCACTTCGCCATTCTCCTGCCGTGAATCAACCTGCTCAAAACCAACCTCCTGTCGAATCCCTCGATCGCGTCCAAATCCTAGCAGCGATGGGAATTACGGCTGTTGTCCTGATTGTGATCGCTCGGTTGTGGTTGATTTGGGATCAGGTCTATTTGCTGCAAGTGCAATGGCATGAGCAGGCTGTAGGCATGGGACTGGGATTAGGTTTACTCATCTCAGCCGCCAGTAGCCTGGTTTATTTCTTCTGGCCCAAGTATCGATCGAGTGCTGATTATTATCTGGCAATGGTGCTGCAACCCTTAACCTGGATTGATTTGATCTGGTTGGGGCTGTTACCCGGTCTGAGTGAAGAATTTCTGTTTCGCGGCGTGATGCTGCCCGCTTTGGGGCTAAATACCTTCGCTTTGCTGATCTCCAGCCTGTGTTTTGGTGTGCTGCATTTCAGCGGCCCCCAAAATTGGTCCTATGTCATTTGGGCTTGTGTCATTGGATTTGTTCTGGGCTACAGTGCGCTGGCAACCGGAAATCTGCTTGTGCCCATTTTGGCTCATATTATAACTAACCTGGTTTCCAGCTTTGTGTGGAAGTGGACGGCAACTCAAGCTAAAACATAGGGCAACCAATGGCAGTAGCTCTTGAGCTTTGAGGTCATCCAGTTGAGAAACGTGTAAATTAATCCCAAAACTTGTTTATGGGAAGTGTGGCTTTGCCGTGCTCCCCATAAAAAGCTCGGTTCTGTTGGAAACATTTAATTATACCAATTCTAAGAAAACCAGAACCAGATAATTTTTTGAAACTCGCCCTCAGGGCGAGTTTCAAAAAATTATCTGTAGTGGGTTTTTAGAGAATTGGTATTAAAGGGCTAAACGTTTGCGAGTGGTTGGATCGCCAACTTTCTGGTAAACCCCAAATTCGACTTGGTCTACATCTAGTTCTGGGTCAATGCCAGAGAAGACATCGCGGAAGAGGGTACGACAACCGTGCCAGAGATGCCCAAAGAACCACAATAACCCCCAGCAAACGTGGGCGAAGGCAAACCAGCCGCGAGTGCTGGTGCGGAATACCCCATCTGAGTTGAGCGTTTGGGTATCAAATGCAAAGGGTTCGCCGAGTTGAGCTTGACGCGCATATTGCTTAACGGCGATCGGATCGGTAAAGGTTTGTCCATCTAACTGCCCCCCATAGAAACTGACGTTGACTCCCGTTTGTTCAAAACTGTATTGGGCAATGGTGCGGCGGAAGGGAATATCAGCCCGCACAATACCATCCTGATCGGTGAGCACAACTGGAAAATTCTCAAAAAAGTTCGGCATTCGTCGGACAGTTAATTCGCGTCCTGCACGGTCTTTAAATACCGGATGACCGAGCCAATCGAGGGCAATGCCATCGCCATTCACCATCGGTCCGACTCGAAATAAGCCGCCTTTGGCCGGGCTGTTGCCGACATAGTCGTAAAAAGCCAGCTTTTCAGGAATGGTAGACCAGGCTTCGGATAGGGTTGCACCCTTTGCTAAGTTAGTTTGGACACGGCGATCGATTTCCTGTGTAAAGTAACTGCTGTCCCATTGATAGCGCGTCGGACCAAATAATTCGATTGGCGTTGTGGCGCTACCATACCACATTGTTCCTGATACCACAAAGGCTGCAAAGAAAAACGTAGCCAGACCACTGGATAAAACGGTTTCGATATTGCCCATTCGCAGCGATCGGTATAAGTTTTCCGAAGGACGGGTGTTGATGTGGAAGAGTCCACCAATAATGCCGACAATACCAGCCGCAATGTGATGCGCCACCACACCACCCGGATTAAACGGATTAAATCCATTGGCAGTCCAATCAGGTTTAACGGGTTGGATATGGCCTGTTAATCCATAAGGATCAGAAACCCACATACCGGGACCAAAAATGCCTGTGAGATGGAAGGCACCGAAGCCAAAGCAGAGTAATCCAGCTAACAGCAAGTGGATACCAAAGATTTTCGGTAAGTCGAGGTAGGGTTCTCCTGTGCGCTCATCTTTGAATAATGCTAAGTCCCAATAGACCCAGTGCCAGCATGCGGCTAAGAACAAAAGCCCAGACAGAAGAATATGCATAATTGCAACGGTTTCAAATGTCCAAAATCCAGGCTGAGCCACAACTTCGCCGTTAACATTCCAGCCAGCCCAGGAGTTTGTTACGCCTAAGCGGGCCATAAATGGCATGACAAACATCCCTTGCCGCCACATGGGATTGAGGTCGGCATGACTCGAATCAAACACAGCCAATTCATAAAGCGCCATTGAGCCAGCCCAGCCAGCGGTTAGCGCGGTATGCATAAGATGTACGGCAATTAATCGTCCTGGATCATTGATAACAACAGTGTGGACACGATACCAGGGAAGTCCCATAGGGTGATGCTCCTTTTGAGTAAAGGGGAGAATAGGAAATGGGAAACCAGGAGTGAAGGGGAGGCTCCTGTCCCTTGTAAAACTCGTTAAGAAAAACCGCACTTTCTAATGCAGATTGGCGTGAACAGGTTCTTTATGTTCCACTGAATCGGTTATAGCAGAGGGATAGTGGGTCGCTATCGATCGATAATCGGGACAATCGATCGCGGCTTCAGAGAGAGCAACAGCAGGATGCACAGTACATTTAAGCTGATAATTTCCAGTAAAAAACTGACACTTGTTGCAGGGAATCTTGTGCATCTGCTGAGATTGATGCCATGCATCTCTGAAAGTTGTCCAGATACTACGAGTGAGAAGGAAGATAAATAACCAGGCAACAACAAAGCAAACCGGTTTTAAGAACGGTGAGGTTGCTTCAATTGGAACAGTGAGAAGGCTCATATTCATATCAGTTATCCCCCTAGTCAATCTCTGGCATGAACAAAACGGGTTCGTTAGACCGATCGATTCCCCGTTCAAATCCAGCCGCCGCTGCCCGCGATCGCCCAGCGTGCCAGAGATGCCCGACCAGAAACAGAAAAGCAAAAACAAAGTGGGCAGCAGCAAGCCAAGTGCGAGGGCCGACAAAGTTGACCGAATTGATCTCTGTTGCCAATCCCCCTACTGAGTTGAGTGAACCTATGGGCGCGTGAGTCATATATTCTGCGGCGCGGCGAATTTGCCAGGGTTGCACATCGTGCTGAAGTTTATCGAGATCCAGTCCGTTGGGGCCACGCAGGGGTTCTAGCCAGGGAGCCCGACAATCCCAAAAGCGCATGGTTTCGCCGCCGAAAATAATCTCACCCGTGGGCGATCGCTGCAAGTATTTTCCCAATCCGGTGGGTCCTTGAGCCGAGCCAACATTGGCTCCCAGGTTTTGGTCCCGCACTAGAAAAATCAGGGCTTGTGCCTGCGACGATTCCGCAACGGGAGGACCATAGAACTCACTGGGATAGGCTGTGTTATTAAACCAGATGAAGGCTGTCGCAATAAAAGCCTGTCCGCAGATGTTGCCCAAACTTTGAGCGAGATAGGCTTCTCCCGACCAAGTAAAGGCACCATGTGTCCACTTAAACGGTTTTGTAACAATGTGCCAGATGCCACCTGCAATCAGGAGACCTCCCACCCAGATATGTCCACCAATGATGTCTTCTAGGTTGTTCACGCCGATAATCCAGCCGGCTTCCCCGTAGGGCGATCGAAACAAATACCCAAAGATTTTCACTGGATTGAGCGTTGGATGGGTGACGAGGCGCACATCTCCACCTCCAGGGGCCCAGGTATCGTACAAGCCGCCCCAAAACATGGCTTTGCCCACCAATAGAAAGGCTGCAACGCCCAAAGCAATCAGGTGATACCCCAAAATCGTGGTGATTTTATCCTTATCAGCCCAATCAAAATCGAAGAATCCAGGTAGCCGTTCAGGGCCGCGCAGGGCATGATAGAGTCCGCCTAGTCCCAACACCGCTGAGCCAATCAGGTGAATGACAGCGATCGCAAAAAAAGGAAAGATATCGGTGACTTCTCCTCCTGTACCAACACCAAATCCTAGTGTCGCCACATGGGGCATGAGGATGAAGCCCTGCTCATACATGGGCTTTTCTGGAGTGTAGTGCGCCACCTCAAACAGCAGCATGGCTCCAGCCCAGAAAGCAACCAGTCCAGCATGGGCCACATGGGCCCCCAGGAACCGACCAGATTTGTTAATAAACCGCGCATTGCCAGCCCACCAGGGAAATCCGGTAGAAGCGATATCCCGCCCTTCGCTGGCTGTTTCAATAGCTTTGCCTTTAGCGGTAGGAACAACCCGTGCGGTTGTGCGATCAAAGAGCGTTGCCACGAGGTAGTACCTCCTCCGGGAAGATAAAGTGTTCATGGGGTTGATCGGCTTCCGCCATCCAGACACGCAACCCTTCGTTTAACAAAATGTTTTTGGTGTAGAAAGTTTCGTATTCGGGATCTGCTGCTGCCCGTAACTCCTGGCTGACAAAATCGTAAGCCCGCAGATTGAATGCTAACCCAGCCATGCCGATCGCACTCATCCACAAGCCCGTAACGGGCACAAACAGCATAAAGAAGTGCAGCCAGCGTTTGTTGGAGAAAGCAACACCGAAAATTTGCGACCAGAAACGATTAGCAGTGACAAACGAGTAGGTTTCTTCCTGCTGGGTGGGACTATAGCCGCCAAAGGTGCTGAAGGCGCGTGAGTCTTCATACAAGGTGTTTTCAACTGTTGCTCCGTGAATCGCACAGAGCAGAGCACCCCCTAGCACTCCTGCGACTCCCATCATGTGAAAGGGATTGAGGGTGTAATTGTGAAAGCCTTGCACAAACAATAGGAATCGGAAAATTGCAGCAACGCCAAAGCTGGGTGCAAAAAACCAACTGGATTGCCCTAATGGATAAACTAAAAACGTTGCCACAAAAACTGCGATTGGGGCTGAGAAAGCCAGGGCATTATAGGGCCGAATACCCACCAATCGGGCAATTTCAATTTGGCGCAAACAGAATCCAATCAAGGCAAATGCGCCATGAAATGCAGTGAAAGTCCAGAGGCCCCCTAACTGACACCAGCGAGTAAAATTCCACTGGGCTTCTGGCCCCCAAAGAAAGAGCAGAGAATGTTGTAAACTATCCGCAGGCGTTGAGACAGCGGCCGTTAAAAAATTACATCCTTCCAGATAAGAACTTGCCAATCCGTGGGTATACCAGGAAGTGACAAAGGTGGTTCCTGTAAACCAAGCTCCGATAGATAAGTAGGCGCAGGGGAATAGTAAAAGCCCCGACCAACCGATAAAGACAAATCGATCGCGTTTTAACCAATCGTCAAGCACAGTGAAGGCTTCACCCCACGATTGGGAACGCTCTAATGCAAGCGTCATTGCATCTCCTCCTCGATATCAACATGAGGGTATGTTTGAAAACGTCTTGAAAGAATTATTTTTCGTGCGTGTCACACAGAAAAAACAACTTGTAAGGCAGAGCTTAATACTCCAGTACGCCGTTGTGCATAAAGTAGGGCGCACCTGGATACGCCAACGATTGAATAATGTGATCAAAATAAGGAGTCACCTCGGCGGCATCGTCTTCACCTAGTAAAGCGATCGCTTCTGCTTTCAAACAACGCACCGCTTCTACCCAATTGGCCAAAGGAATGCCCAAAGAGGTATACATTTCCTTCATGCCAATGGTGCCAATTTCGGCGAGGGGTTGTTCATTGCCAGCGAGCACACAGTAGGCAATTAAGCGAATATACCACCCTTGGTCACGTTGGCATGAAGCTGTCTTCCGCACGTTACCACTATTACTAGGTGTAATCGGGCAACGTTTCCAGAATCTTATACTTCCTTGTTGAACCAAACGTTTTTCGTTGTTTGCTAGCGTTGTCGCAATCCGAATGCGCCGATCTCCTGATTTGCAAAAGTTTTGAATCATGCGAATCTCGCCCGGAGTTGGATAACGCAGTTCTTCATCTGCATTGAGAAGAACTTGCTTGACCAAGCTCATGATTTGTCCTCCATAGAGATAATTTGAATGCCCCCAAACCAGCCGATATACAACCGTTGCTTAGGGTAAAACACCTGTTTAAGGAATTGACGGATTTTGCTCATGAATCGGGAAACCAAGTTAAAGGTCAAATAGGCAGGCATCCTGAGAAAACCCCTGATCACTGTCAGAGCCGGAACCAATCTTCTTGATGTCAAGATTGATGCTCATGATTCTGTGACAACTTGTTCCAGCCTCTCAGGGGTTTCAGCATTGAGAGGCTGGGAATTTTCCACAGTCCGTTGCAGTTGGGTCTTCATGTCGGGCAGTTGAGCATCAACCGATCGGTTCATGGCCAATGAACTCTGTGACCCCATTGCCTGTGAAGTTGCTTTGTCGCTGAGAGATTGGAACTGTCCATTTCTAGCCACTTGCATCATGGAAGCCCAGGCATTGCCGTTACCAAACAGAAGGTTCTCAGGATTCATCGGCGTGGTTGCTTGTTGAGAAAGTTGTTGGTTACTCAGACTATTTCTCGATCGCAGTGCATAGCCTCTAGGGGTAATGTAGCGTTCATAGGGAACTGTATCTTCTCCAAATACATCTAGGTATTCATCGCTGTCCATGAGTTCATCAATAAGTGCGTAGAATCCCTTGCGAGCACAGAGATCATAGTAATGTCCCATTTCCTGCCGTCCGTGGGTTGGGCGGCCCAATAAACGTCGGTGAATATATTCGATCGCCTTGGTGATATACAGCGAATCCCAATACAATCGACGAAATTCACGGGATTTGGCAAGCAAGCGCACAAACTCCCGCATCGTTATCTCTCCTGATTTCAGCTTCATCTCCGCAGTTATCAGTTGTTGTCCTGCAAATACGTCGCGTCCAAAGACCTGACGATACGCTGCCTGAATCACGGCTGTGGAAGAGTGTTTCGACAACGATAAACTTGCGCCCTGGTGCGATCGACTGCCATTAAAACCATTTTTCAACGCCAGTCTGTCGAACTTGATGATGCGCTGAGGGGCAACGTTGCCTGACCCGTTTTCCGTCCCCACCTGAATGAGAATCCGTTGATGATCTTTACTCAAGGGGGCCGGACGCTCAGTATGTTGTTGATCAGAATGGGGAAAGATAGCACCAAATTGAATCTCTAACGGATCGTTGGTGAGTCCATAGGAGTGCTGGTTTGGCAAAGGCTGCTGATAATCCCCAAACAACGTGATAAATTGCGGTACTCGCCGAGTTATGGTGTTGAATCTAAACAAATCGAGTTGAGGACCCCAGTTGCGACATTCCTGCGCTTCTTGCCCCAAACCTCGCAGATAGGGAACGGTTTCCTCGCCAAAATAATCACTGTACTCCTGAGAATCGACCAGTGCGTCGATTAGAGCAGATAACCCCCCTTTAGAGATCAGATCGAAATAGTCCCGAAATTCTTCGATCGAACTCAATCCTCGACCCAGAAAATGACATACCGCCAACTCAATCACACGGCTGATGACAAACGGTTCATAGAACTCTTTGCGATACAGGCGAGACTTACCCAATTGACGAATGAATTCTTTGGTAGAAATCTCACCACTCCTAACCTTAGACTCCAGCTCATGCAACTGCCAACCATAGGCACGGGTGATATTGCGCTCGAAGACCTGCCGATAGGCAGCTTGAATCGCTTCCTGCTGTTCCGCGACGGATAAACCCGGTTTGAGCACAAACTTAGGACGGGGTGTAGCAGATAGAGCATAGCTCTCTGGCAGTTGCAAGCCCTGCTGGTCGTTGGAAACGCCCTGTCTCAAGCGAATTGGAGGCTTTTCAACCAGATATTCCGTCACTAGGGCATCAAAATATGCCTGGATGATAGCGGTGGCTTCAGCATCTTGTTTAAAGTAACTTAACGCTTTCCAACGCATATCTTTAATTGCAACAACAGTCGCCTCAGTCACATCTTCGGGAATGACTCCGCGCAATCCCCGAACATTAGCAGACAGAATACTCGGATGATCAGCAAGAATGGCATAGGTGATGTAGCGGAGAAACCAATCCAGATCTCGCATGGAACGTTTCATCCGAACTGCACCATAACGTGCTACATGGATGGGGCGAAATCCACTGGGAAGCGGATCTCGATTCTCTAGCAATTGTGCTCGGACAAATCCGGTAAGCCAACCAACCGGATTGCCTGATTTGGGCAGTTGTAAGTTGAGCCTCTCCTGAAGTAAAGTTGATCTTTGCTGGGGTAAGGCTGTATAACCCGGTAACTGATCCCGATTGGGGGGCGATTCCAGAAATGCCATTGGGGAACCGCCAAAAAAGATGCGCTCAGCACCCGCTGATACAATCGCCTTTGCTGCTTGAGCAAGCGTTAGGGCAATTTCGATGCGCTTGGCACCAGAGCGGAAGAAGTTGGACAACGCATTCAACTCACTGTGCTTGAACCAACGATCGTGTTGTTCAGCACGAGCAAGAATTGCTGTTGGGGTAGTGTGGTAAAGTTGCGGCCAGGTTACTGGACTGCCGCCACTGGCATGAGCATTCATTCGCTTTCAATCCTAAACGCTAAACAGTTCTAAGGCATCAATCCCTGGATGAGATAGTCAAAATACGGCGCAACCGCGATCGCCTCATCGGGACTCAATAAATCCAGTGCAACTTCTTTGAGGCAACGCATACATTCCACTAAATTTCTCAACGGGATGCCCAGAGAAAGATACATTTCTCTAGCCCCTTTGATGCCTGTTTTCTCGATTGGGTCAATATCGCCAACGGCCAACGCATAGGTAATCAAACGAATGTACCAGCTTTGATCCCGCAAACAAGAGGCTCGATAAGTTGGATTGCCGCTGTTACTGGGTGTGATGGGACACCGCTCCCAAAACCTTTGACTGCCTCTTTCAACAATCAATTGTTCATTGGCAGTTAACGTAGCAGCGATTCGCAGGCGTTTGGGGGCGCTCTCAAAGTAGTCGCGAATGGCATCTAGTTCTCCGGCACTGAGATAACGAGCTTCGCGATCGGCAGTCGCAATGGATCGGGTAATAACACTCATTGTTCTATGATTCAAAGAGTTGATTGTTGATCAGAATGGGTAAAAAGCAGGTAATCGATAACTGATCATCAGGCGATAAACGCATCACAGAAGTATCCCAAACCAACACAGCCTGCGCTCACCAGTTATTCCCATGATTCATTATCAATTACCTGTATCTATCGTGTTGTTCACAAATCGTTGGGGCGATCGCTGCAATAATGGACTGTATTAGCAGACTGTTCTAGCTCAAGCCAGTACAGATGTAGTCAAAGTAAGTGCCCATTTCTTTTCCTGCTTCTGCTCCAATCAAATCAGCCGTCACTTCCTTCAATGCTTGCACTGCTCGATTGGTGGCACCGATGGGAACTCCCAAGGAATTGTAGGTTTCCCGCAGCCCGTTGAGAATGCGTTCATCCAAAATGGAAGGGTCACCTGCTAGCATGGCGTAGGTGGCATAGCGCAGGAAATAATCCATATCACGGATACAAGCAGCATAGCGACGACAAGTATACATGTTGCCACCAGGAGCAGTGATGTCGGTATACATCAGCGATTTGGCAACAGCTTGAGTAATGAGAGAACTGGCATTGGCACTGATTGTCACAGCAGCGCGCGATCGCAACTCACCACTCTGGAAATAATTCCTCAACTTCTCCAAACTAGAATCATCCAGATACTTTCCTTGCACATCGGAAGAATTGATTAAAGCTGTGATGGCATCTTGCATAACTAAATCTCCTAGACTCAAAACGTAAAAGACATGTGATTAACAAAGTCATCCTGTGAATCGTGTAAACAGAATCTATTAACCCGACAACAAAAGAACTGACATCTGAAGATGGGTTTCGACTGCGCTCAACCCACGCAGGATTGAGTGCTGAGCGAACAGGTGGGTTTCGACTGCGCTCAACCCACGCAGGATTGAGTGCTGAGCGAACAGGTGGGTTTCGACTGCGCTCAATCCACGCAGAATTGAGTGCTGAGTGAATAGGTGGGTTTCGACTGCGCTCAACCCACGCAGGATTGAGTGCTGAGTGAATAGGTGGGTTTCGACTGCGCTCAACCCACGCAGAATTGAGTGCTGAGTGAACAGGTGGGTTTCGACTGCGCTCAACCCACGTAGGATGAGTGCTGAGCGAGCAGGTGGGTTTTGACTGCGCTCAACCCACGCAGAATTGAGTGCTGAGTGAACAGGTGGGTTTCGACTGCGCTCAACCCACGTAGGATGAGTGCTGAGCGAGCAGGTGGGTTTTGACTGCGCTCAACCCACGCAGGATTGAGTGCTGAGCGCAGTCGAAGCACGGTGCTCGATTTGTGACACCTCTGCCAGGGTAATAGACTCTGCTTTAAAGCCTGTTTTTTCATGCGCTTAGCATGTGAAAGAACAATGCTTCCAAAAACCTTAAAGCCACACCCTATGAAAGGGCCCGAATGATGTAGTCAAAATAGGGTGCAACTTCCACTGCATCTTCTGAACTGAGCAATGAAATCGCTTCTTCTTTCACACAACGCATAGCTTCTACCAGATTTCGCAACGGAATTTCCAGGGAGTTGTACATCTCCTTGATACCGACCGTGCCAATTTCTGCAAGGGGTTGCTCACTTCCTGCCAGGATGCAATACGCCACTAAACGAACGTACCATCCTTGATCGCGTTGGCAAGAAGCGGTTTTGCGAGGATTACCACTGTTGCTAGGGGTAACTGGACAGCGTTCCCAGAACCGGGCACTGGCATTTTGCACAATCCGCTCCTCGTTCTGGGCTAGAGTAGAAGCAATGCGAATCCGTTGATCCCCTGTCTTTAGGAAGTCCTGAAAAATGCGTAACTCTTTGGGGGCTGGATAGCGGGCTTCACTATCCGCATTTAAAATCAATTCCGTGACAAGGCTCATTTCACTTCTCCTGGTTATCTTTTTGATTCGTAGTTTTCCTGTTCGCTTACTCTTGAGAGTGGTGAGTAATCACTGCACCATAGTGCTAAAAAATAACGTTGAATTAATTCAAAACGAAGTTCAGCACTTGCCAAATTCACAATTCCATAAATATAAGGAATCCATCCAAGACAAGTGATTCAGCTTGATGTTAAAACCTAGATTGTGTAGGTGAACAAACTGAATATTTCTAAAAGATAGGAAAGAAACCTAAAAAACTGATGAAGAATGAAAGGTTGTAAAAAAAGTTAACAAAGAAATTTGAAGCTGGTTTTCAAACAATTCAACTGGTAAAAAAAGGTATTTTCTTACAGGGAGAAAATACCTTGGAATTAACACTCAGAGGATATTTATTTTCTTGTGATCGCCAAGCCTGCGACTGCTTTAAAGAATCGCGAATCTAAATATCAACATTCACAGAGCATGCGACGATGACACCATCTTCAGCCCTGGCTGAATGAACATTGTCCCCAACTCAGCCAGAAATCGTAGGAGCTTTCATGGCAACAGGAATGTCTTCTCCCCCTGCTAAATCGAGTGGAAAGTTATGAGCATTGCGCTCATGCATCACTTCAAATCCCAGGTTGGCTCGGTTGATTACATCTGCCCATGTATTAATCACGCGACCTTGAGAATCTAAAACAGATTGATTAAAGTTAAATCCATTTAAATTGAAGGCCATTGTGCTGATACCCAGTGCTGTACACCAGATACAAATGACTGGAAACGCTGCCAGGAAGAAGTGAAGCGATCGCGAATTATTAAAGCTGGCATACTGGAAAATGAGGCGACCAAAATAGCCGTGAGCCGCGAGTAGATTATACGTTTCCTCCTCCTGTCCAAATTTATAGCCAAGATTCTGCGACTCCAATTCTGTGGTTTCTCGGATTAAACTTGATGTCACTAAACTGCCGTGCATCGCGCAAAATAGCGATCCGCCAAATACACCTGCAACTCCCAACATATGGAAAGGATGCATTAAAATATTGTGTTCTGCCTGGAAGACAAACATGAAGTTGAAGGTGCCGCTAATTCCCATTGGTAAACCATCAGAAAAGCTGCCTTGACCGATTGGATAGATTAAAAACACCGATGCGGTTGCAGCTAATGGAGCACTATAGGCAACGGCAATCCAAGGGCGCATACCCAATCGATAGCTCAGTTCCCATTCTCGTCCCATGTAACAACATAGGGCAGGAATATAGTGGGCACCAATCATTTGATAGGGTCCGCCATTGTAAAGCCATTCATCCATACTGGCTGCTTCCCAAATCGGATAAAAATGTAAGCCAATGGCGTTGGAACTTGGGACGACAGCCGCTGTGATAATGTTGTTGCCGTAGAGTAATGAACCTGCAATGGGTTCACGAATTCCATCAATATCGACAGGAGGAGCAGCAATAAACGCGATCACAAATACACAGGCGGAGACTCCTAACAAGGGAATCATCAAAACACCGAACCAACCGATATATAATCGATTTTCAGTGCTGGTTACCCAATTGCAGAATTGCTCCCAGCGATCGCGAAATCCGCGTTGTTGAATGAGTGTAGTCATAGTGGTACTCTAGATTCACTTCAATTAATCAATGCATAAGAACCGTGGTAGAGGCATGATAGCGTCCTCCACTGACTAAAATAGATAAGTAAAGGATAGAAAAAAAACCTGAAAATCCAGGGAAGGTGGCAAACTAATTTTTACGATTTTTCAGCCAATGCTTCTGCTACCTGATCAGATAGGTTAAATGGATCATAGGGTTTAGTAATGACAGCCGCTACCTTTAATCGAATGAATTGTCGTTGTTGATCGGACTGAGCTTTTGCCGTCAGTAAGATGATGGGAATATGTTGAGTTTCAGGATTGTCCTGGAGGTTTTGAAAGGTCGTTAATCCGTCCATTCCTGGCATCATAATATCCAGGAGAATAGCATCTGGTTTCTCAGCCGCCGCCATAATTAATCCTTCACTGCCCGAACTTGCTGTGAGAACGTCCCATTCGCCTGTTATTTCTAAACAGATTTGGGTTGCTTCTCGAATATCAGCATCATCATCAATGATCAAGATGCGTTTGATGGTCATGATACTTATCCTTAGATAACGGTAAGGTGAAGTAGAAATTACTCCCTTTGCCTAATTTACTTTCAGCCCAAATTTGTCCGCCGTGTTGTTGCACAATATTGCGACAAATTGCCAGCCCCAGTCCGGTTCCCCCTTGATGTCCTGAATTAGAGGCATTGAGTTGTTGAAATTCTCCAAAAATCATCTCAAGTTTGTCTTCAGGAATGCCCATGCCTTGGTCTTTCACAGTAACTAGCAGCGTATCAGGCACGGCATGACAGTTAGTTGTCTGCTGTTTGTTGCCGATCAACTCTTGTGCTCTCAGTTCTGCCATGACCCAAACAGTAGAACCTGAAGGGGAAAATTTGATAGCATTGCTCAATAAATTGGTTAGCGTTTGAATGATGCGATCGCTATCAGCCCATAATTCAACGGACACAGGTTTTGCTAAAAGTTGAATGAATGATTGCTCTGCCAAAGACTGCATCACATCGATCGCTTCATTGATTAAATTTTCAGCATTACAACTCCGTTTTTTCATCGTGACTTTGCCACACCTGATGCGCTCAACATCTAAAATATCATTTACTAAACGAACCAGGCGATTTGTATTAGAAAAGGCAATCCCTAGCATTCGTTGACTTTTATCTGGTTGCAGGTTTAAGTCACCCCGAGCGAGCAAACCTAGCGCCGTCCGGATTGAAGTCAGGGGTGTTCTCAATTCGTGACTCACGACTGAAACAAACTCGTCTTTCATGCGTTCTACGATTTGCCGTTCTGTGATATCTTTAAAGATAACAACTGCTCCTAAGATTCTGCCTTGCTCTCGAATGGGCGTACTCACATATTCCACCGGAAAACAGGAACCATCTTGTCGGTAGAACAGTTCCTCTGTCATATGTTGAACGGTTCCATTGATGAGTGTTTGACAAATCGGATTTTCTTCCCACTGATACGGTGTCCCATCCCGTTTGCAATGGTTGAGTAACGTATGCATACACTGTCCCGCTAGTTGCTCAACTGTGTATTCGAGGATGCGAGCTGCTGCTGGATTGATAAAGGTTGCTTTACCCTGAAGATTTAGTCCATAAATTCCTTCTCCGGCTGACTGCAAAATCAACTCATTCTGGCGACTCAGACGTTTCAGTGAGTTTCGGGCCTGTTGCTTTTCTCGGGAAGCTCGTTCACGTTCAGTAATTTCTCGGCGCAATTCAGAATTAGCACGCTCTAGTTCGGCTGTTCGTTCTAGAACTCGGTGTTCTAAGTCGGCATTCAATGCCTGAACTTGTCGATAGAGTTCATATTGATGAATGGCCATTGCCAAATGATTCCCCAAACTTTGAGCCAGTTCAATATCAGCAGATGACCAATCATGGGATTGCCCCTGTTTCACTTCTCGCCATGTTTCAAACGACTGACGAGGGCGCAATTGGCGAGGATCGTGCTCATCGAGTTGCCCCGCCCAAATTGTTTCAATGTCGATTGGGCCTCGAAAAATGCTCAAGTATCCTAAAATCTGTTGTCGATACTGCAACCGCACGACCAATACCCCTCGAATTTGAGCCGATAGTAGCGCTAAAGCAATGTCCGGTGAAACAACCCGGTCGTAAAGATCGGCGATCGCCCAAACGCGATCGCAATCGCTCATCAAACCCTGTTGTAACCAGGATGGCCAATCGGGGTGCTGTTCGATTGGGAAGGGGGGAAGGAGACCGGGGGCACTGGAGGAGTGAGCAGCAGGGGAAGCGCAAGGATGGGGTTGTATGCCACAGGTAAAGAGTTGTGGACTGGGGCTGGGGTCTTGGGTGGCAATATAAATCCTGCCTCCTATTCCCTGGAATGCGGCTACGGTTTGTTCGAGTGCCTCTTGAAACTGCATTGCAGTTGTGGAGTGTAGGAGTGAAACAATATGGTTGATTGTAGCTTCTTGTTGGGCTTGCAGACGGGTTTGGCTGAGGAGAGTGGCATGGGCGATCGCGATTGACACCTGATCTGCCACAGATTGCACCACTTGGAGTTCTCGTTTGGTGACTCGACGGGGAGCGTGGTGATGAGAAACTAACAGTCCCCAAAGCCGCTGGGAAAATAAGATTGGGACGACCAACGACGATTGCACCCCCATTGCTGTGAGATAGGCAGCATGGCAGGGATCAACCGGGCGGAATTGGATATCATTTGCTAACAGCATCCCTGTTTTGTGACACTGTAATGAACTAATGCCAATCTGGTTGGTCGCCACGTTAACGATTGTTCGCTGTCGAGCCTTCAAAAATAACTCTCTTGCCTCTGGGGGAATATCACTGTCTGGAAATCGGTGTCCGATGAGGGAGGGTAGTCGTTTCTTATAGATGGATTCCGTAATCACTTCACCACTCTCATCGGGATGAAACCGATACACTTTAACGCGATCGGTTTTCAAGAAGGTTCGCACCTCTGTCACAGTAGAGGATAGAATCTCCGGCAATTCTAATGATTGCCGAATCCGATTGGTCATCCGGTGTAGTAGAATCTCCGGAGAATGAATGGAGTTGTGTACTGTGGAATCAAGTTGGGGCATGGGGGTGAATGGCCTGATTTATGTTTTTACTTTTGTTGTGCTGTTTACATTTTCTGAATTGAAACCATTGTTCTCAATGGTCATGAGGTTTTGTTGTAACTGCGATCGCTCAAGTTGATACAGAATCCGAGTGATAAGTTCTGAGTGAGCTAGAGATTTATTAATAAAGTCATTTGCGCCTGCGGTAAAGGCTTGATGCTCCGTTTGAGCATCTGTGTGAACAGTGAAAAATAAAATGGGAAGTTTTTGCCAGGCGGGGGTATGACGTACCACCCGACAAAGCTCGATGCCGTTAAACCCAGGCATTTCCACATCAAGGACTAACAGATCGGGTGAACAGGTTTCTAACGTGTCCCAGAACTGTGGCGGTTGCTCTAGGGTGGTTAAGGTCAATCCCCAAGGCTCTAGCAGCGATCGCAAGCTGCTCAAGACTTGTGGATCATCGTCAACGGCCAAAATATTGCCAGACAGTTTGTGCAACTGTGATTGCATCATTTTGATCACCTCAATGGTTTGTTTCACAGTGGGTTGATGCAGGAGAGCATAGGCACCCAATTCAGCCGCCCTCACCCGGTTGGCTAAGCTGTGATCCTGGGTACACACCAACACGGGCATGGGAGGTGGTTGACGAATGGTAATCGCCAAAGTTTTCAGGCGATCGTTACTCACTGCTGCCAGTGAGAGATTGAGCAGGATAACATCCGGCGAGTGAAAATTTGAGTTGACCAGATCAGCGCTAGAAATTTCCCCATCCTGTAGCTTATAATTCGTCAGCGGTTCACTTTGTAATTTTTGGATTTGCTCGATCGTCGTTAACGAGTGGCTGTTCATGCCCTGTGTTTTCATCAAAGTGATTAACTGTTCGACAAGTTCGGCATCATCAACAATGACCAATATTGAGGTGTGATAGGGCACTGGCGTGAGTTGTAGAGGAGGAGAGTTCTGTAATTCTTGCTCCAATCGCCGAATCAAATTGGTGATTTTTTGTTGATTTGCCCGTTGATCTGCTTGTTTCCCATTGGAGCTAATGATATGTTCATTTATCAATTGCTGTTCAATTTCGGCAGCTAGACGAGATCCTTCACTAAAGCCAAAGACACCCAATGCCCCAGCCAGTTTATGAGCCGCGAGTTGAGCTTGCTGTTGCAAGCTAGGGGTGAGAGTACCCTCCAGCCATGCTTTGGCTGCTTGCTGCAAAACGGCAAGACGATGATCATTTTGCTTTCTAGATTTTTGCCATACTTCTGCCAGAGCAACTCTCGTTTGTTGTTGCAGTGAGGATTTTCCGTTGGTTTGAACTTGCCTATTGGGTCGTAGCGATTCTGTAATCTTTGAAGAAGTAGGCGATTGGGCTTTAAGTGCATCAAGGGGTTTTAAGCGATAACCCACACCATAGACTGTTTCAATGAAGTCTGAAACTGCTCCTGCCTGCCTGAGCTTATGGCGTAGTCCTTTGATGTGAGCAGTTACAGTATCCTCACTGGGCGTTTCGTTGATTGTCCAAAGGCTTTCTAAAATATCATTCCGACTAAAGACATAGTGAGGTTTGCGGAGGAACAACTCTAATATCAAGTATTCTTTTGGAGTGAGATAGAGGGGATGACCTTGATAAATGACTTCACGTGTATTGGGATTGAGATGTAGAGCTTCCCACTCGAAAAGGGTGAGAACGGGTGCAGCACTTCGCCGCAACAGCACGCGAATTCGTGCCAACAGTTCCTCCATTTCATAGGGTTTAATTACATAATCGTCGGCTCCTGCATCCAAACCCAGCACTCGTTGGGCGCTGGAACGTTGAGCCGTCAGCAGCAGCACGGGTGTTTGCAGATGGCGCGATCGCAATTTTCGACAAAACTCAATGCCATCTAGTTTTGGCAAAACAACATCCAGCAGAATCAGATCATAGGTGAAGGTTTCTACCAGTTGCCAACCCATGATGCCGTCGTTTGCAGCATCAACGACATAATGTTCATTACTTAACACTTTTTCAAGTGCTTTCACAATAGAGTCATCATCCTCAACAAGCAGAATCCTCATATGCAATTGCCCATTTGAATGTAAAACCCAATTTTGTTTGAAAGATAGCAATCCTATCTGGATTGTGGATAGGCAAGGGGCTGAAGACCCTTGTTATATGGAATTGCTCTTTCACAAAAGATTCATAATTGCTATAGCAAGAGCGCAAAGATTAAAAAAAGTTTTTTGTTTGAAACATATTATTAACTAAAATATTGCCACTGTTTTGAGAAAGTTATTATAAATTAATTTTTTTGGAACATTGCTTCAAATGAATTAAGTGGGTACTCACTCAAAAGATTAGTATCTTAAATTTAGAGTGTTGCCACGTCTGGAAATGAGTAGAATTCTAAACTTCAGATTTGCTACATCTTTGAGCAGTCTTCAACGTGAGCGCTCAACCAAACGGTGAGGGTTACAAAAATGAGATGCACCCCTCGTCTTCCTCAGTCTTTCATGATTTTCTGCTCTAATCAGAGTATTCATCTGCTGTTTAAAACCGCTGGCCACAACTTGTTCTATAAAAGGCTGGCATATAGAAGAGAACACGCTCTAATTAGTTATAGGAGCGTGTTCTTTTCATTTAAACCTCATCACTCAGCCAGGATGTACTGCAAACCGGCTGGAAGGAGTTGTTTTTTTCGTATGCGACGCACACAAAGAAACAACCTACAAGTAGAATCTAGTGGTTTACCAACACAACTTTGCTCAGTAGGGTCAAAATTTTAGATTTTGGATTTTAGATTTTAGATTGAATCCAAAATCCAAAATCCAAAATCCAAAATCCAAAATCAACCAACTAGGCAAACTTAACTTGGTAGACCACTAGTGGTTTGTCAAGGAAGTTTTGATTTGCGGGGTATCCCGCAAATCAAAATTGACAGGCCACTAGGGCACGGAATGGAAGTAAGTTCCGTACTGTAAACCTGGAAAGAGGTAGTTGAGTTCGATGAATACCGTCGCGAGAACTACTAGGGCCAGGGTTGCGATGACAGGAGCACTGGTCAAATACTTGAGCAAATACTGCATAACTGATTCTCCAACACGTTTAATCGTTAACTTTTGGGGAGTGGTAGTCCGGTCAGGATTTTTGGTGGTGGCGCAGCCCCCATTAAAAATCCTGACCACAGAACTACTAACTATGGCATTAGCGAGGCGAAACCGAAAGCTGATCATCATCCTTAACAACCAACTCGCCACTGAGCAATTCTTTGGTTGCGAGTAGTGGCCAGAGCAATCCTTGTATGCAGGCTGCGATCGCCAAGGGAAGGTTAATAAAAATCTCATGTTCTTCTGGATTCGGCAATTTCTTGGTGGCTAGGAGATATGCCCGACCCGACCAACCCACAAAGCCCGCAAAGTAAAAGAAGATGGCAAAGGGAATCACAATGTCGATCGCTCGACTGGGGCGATCGAGCGGTAGATGGGGTAAACCGTCATCTGCTCCACAGAGCAATTCTGAAGCATAGGCCTTAAACGGTTCATTAAAGTAGTAGTTATCTGGAGCATTTTTCATCCGTTCCCTGAAGGCAGGCGAGTCTTGGCAAGGCACCAGGGTTTCATTGACAGCCGATGCTGCTGGAATCGCGCTAACCCAAATGAACAGAATGAGACACAAAGCCAGTAATTTTCGCATAGCGTTTCTCCTCAAGTGATTTCCTTAATTCATCTCCTCAATCTGGTTGTATTCACGAGGCTCGATTGCATCCGTTGCCTCTGCTTCTCGCTCAATCCACATGAAAACAATGGCAAAGACAGGAAATGGCAGGATATAAAAAATCAGGGGAATCATGATCCAGGGCAACCAATGAGCAGCGTAGGCTCCGGTTAATTGAGTTAAATCGGCCATGTTGTATTCTCCGAAGTGTAATGAATTGGCATAGGGAAAGGGATTAAGAAGTGGGAAGATATTAACTCGGCAGTTGTTGATCTTGCGAAATGCTATGCTTTAACTGCACTCAGCACTCCAATAACAGTGGGTTGAGCGCAGTCGAAACCCACGTTCTTTTGTCAAATTTTTAATTGCCGGGTTAATAGAAAATAGCTTGAGAATGGGCAGGTGAAGCTAGAACTGCATTAGCCCCAATTAGCCCAATAGCCAAGGCAGCAACGATTGGCTGACGTTGACAGCCCCTCGCAACATAGCGTTGATGTCATCAAAATTTTCCAGCAGCAAGTAGGCAAACACAGCTCCGCCCATTGAGCCTAAAAAGATGCCACTGTTGAGTTGAAACCAATCTTCTTTCTTCCGCAGAGGGCGCAATTCATCCTTAGAGTGCTTGTTATATGCGCCTCTGGGATTACCCTGAAATGTAGTCTGTGCAAAAATTGAAATGCCTAAACAGGCAGAAACGGTAATGTAAATCGCCGTGATGAGACCGCTGAGGTTAGCACCGTGAGAAGCCTCCCGTAAAGGTCCGACAACGACTTCTGGACCTACCAGAAAATAGCCATGAGCCGCACCAATTTCTAGCCCCCGCATGAAAGGGCTTAAGCCCGGACGGTAAGCAGGCAAGTTATTAATATATGCTTTAACCAGCTGAGAACTGTTGAAAGGAGTAGACAAATTGCCGCGCCACAGATCATCCTGATCGGGTTGAACGATGTCTTCTCCTGAGTAGAAGCTGGCTAGACTGGTTTCGTTCGTTGTAGTCATCTCTGTTTACCTGATTATCTTGATAAGCTTCATTGCAAGAAATTGCATCGTGTATGACCGTGAGTTCGATAATCATCCTCTGAGGAATGCAGCGTAATGTGCCACATTCCTCAAAGGGTGGTTTTTCGTTGAGTGGGCCAGTCTGCTCCAACGAAAAACTGCATGTCGAACTTACGTGTATGAAGCAGTGTATGAAAATCCTGGTCTGTTTACCCCTTGACCAGGATTGTCTTTGAGACGAGGAGAGTCTCAAACTTTTGGATTTTGGATTTTGGATTTTAGATCTTGGATTCTGTTTAGAGTAAAGTCAGCTAAAATCCAAAATTGCCAATCAAAATGTGCTATTACCCAAATCGACTAGCCGTTGAAGCAATCAGAAAGGCTCCATAGGTGGCGATGTAGCCCACAGTGAAGTGCGTTAACCCAACCAACCGGGCTTGCACAATCGATAGCGCCACTGGCTTGTCTTTGGGATAACCAAAGGACAGCGGTGTGTTTTCATGGGCCCACATCAGGGTTTCAATCAATTCTTGCCAGTAGCCACGCCACGTAATCAGGAACATAAAGCTAACTGCCCAAGCCAGATGGCCGAATAAGAACATCCATGCCCAGACAGCCAGACTATTGGTTCCCATTGGGTTATAGCCGTTGATTAACTGGGCTGAATTGAGCCAGAGATAGTCGCGGAACCAACCCATGAGATAGGTGGAACTTTCGTTGAATTGTGCCACGTTACCACTCCAGATGGCCAGGTGTTTCCAGTGCCAGTAGAATGTGATCCAACCGAGAGTATTTAGCATCCAGAACATGGCTAGATAGAAGGAATCCCAGGCAGAAATATCACAGGTGCCGCCTCGACCCGGACCATCGCAAGGGAAGGAATAGCCGAAGTCTTTCTTGTCGGGCATGAGTTTGGAGCCACGGGCATCCAATGCTCCTTTTACCAGAATCAGCGTCGTCACATGCAGACCAAGGGCGATCGCATGGTGAACATAGAAATCACCAGGACCGATTGTCAGGAACAACGAATTTGTGCCGTTATTAATAGCATCCAGCCAACCCGGTAGCCAAACATTGCCGTGATTCGGCCAGGCTGTGAATGCTACGCTGTCGGAATTGGACAACAAGGTATTAAACCCATAGAGTAGCTTACCGTGTGCCGACTGGATGAATTGGGCAAATACGGGTTCAATCAGGATTTGCTTCTCGGCTGCACCCAGCGCCACCTCACAATCATTGTGAACATATAAGCCCAAAGTATGGAAGCCCAAGAATAGGGATACCCAACTCAGGTGAGAAATAATCGCTTCCTTATGATTCAGCATCCGATCAAGCACATTGCCTTTGTTTTGCTCCGGATCATAGTCTCGCACCAGGAAGATAGCACCGTGTGCGAAGGCTCCCACCATGAGAAATCCTGCGATGTATTGATGATGGGTATACAGCGCAGACATCGTGGTGTAATCACGGCTGATAAAGGCATAGGGGGGCATAGAATACATGTGCTGTGCAGTCAGAGAACTGGCAACTCCCAACGCAGCTAAGGCAAAGGCAAGCTGGAAGTGTAACGAGTTATTGATTGTTTCGTATAATCCCTGGTGGGGCAAGTTGAATGGTCCCTGCACTTTTCTGCCAAAGAACTCTTTCGCATCCAGCATTTCTTTAATATTGTGGCCAATGCCCCAATTGGTGCGGTACATGTGTCCTGCAATAATCAACAGAACGGCGATCGCTAAATGGTGATGCGCCATGTCTGTGAGCCACAGCGATTCAGTCTGAGGGTGGAAGCCACCCAAGAAGGTCAGAATCGCAGTTCCAGCCCCTTGAGACGTACCAAAGAGATGCTCTGCCGTATCTGGGCTTTGAGCATAGGTTGCCCAATGGCCCGTGAAGAGAGGTTGTAACCCTTGAGGATGGGGTGGCACTTGCAGGAAATTATCCCAACCCACATGTTGTCCGCGCGATTCGGGAATGGCGACGTGAATCAAGTGTCCTGCCCAGGCTAAAGAGCTCAGCCCAAATAGCCCTGCTAGATGGTGGTTCAACCGAGCTTCAGCATTCTTAAACCAGGCTAAAGAAGGTCGGAAGCGAGGTTGAAGATGTAGCCATCCGGCATAGAGAAATACGGCAGACAACAGCAGTAAAAACATCGCACCTACGAACAAATCGGTCGTGGTTCGCATACCAATCGTATACCACCAGTGATACACGCCCGAATAGCAAATATCAACTGGGTTGGCCGCTCCAGCCCGCGTAAATGCCTCGATCGCTGGCGGTCCAAACTGGGCATCCCAAATCGCATGGGCGATCGGTTTGACGGTGAGCGGGTCTTTGACCCACTGCTCAAAGTTACCTTGCCAGGCGACGTGAAATAATAAGCCCGATGTCCAGAGAAGGATGATTGCCACATGACCGAAATGAGAAGCGAAAATCTTTTGATAAAGATTTTCCTCCGTCATGCCATCATGACTTTCAAAATCATGAGCTGTGGCGATCGCATACCATATCCTTCGCGTTGTCGGGTCTTGCGCTAGATCCTGACTAAACTTGGGAAATTTTGTTGCCATAGCTGGATAGTGAATAGAATTCTGATTGTTTATGATTGTTTGATTGATCGTGGTTAGAGAGTGAAGGGGGCGGAAAAGTTTGGTTTTCCGCCATCACTCCTAACCGCTTTACCTCTTCACTGCATCACTGCATTACCCGATCGCCACCATGCGCGCCAGGAAGAATGCCCAGGTCGTCACAATACCGCCAAGGAGATAATGGGCAACACCCACGGCACGACCATGAATAATACTGAGAGCACGGGGTTGAATTGCTGGGGTAATCTTAAGTTTGTTATGGGCCCAGACGATTGACTCAATCAGTTCTTGCCAGTAGCCTCGACCACTGAACAAGAACATCAGGCTGAATCCGAAGATAAAGTGTCCCCCCAGGAAGAGCAATCCATACCCTGACAGCGCAGAACCATAAGAGGTAATGGCTTGGGTTGATTGTGCCCAGAGGAAGTCTCGTAACCAGCCATTGTTGGTGATGGATGACATGGCGAAGTTCCCCCCTGTGAGATGGCTGATCGTGCCATCTGGACTAACCGTTCCCCAGACATCAGATTGCATTTTCCAGAAGAAATGGAAAACAACAATAGACAAGGAGTTGTACATCCAGAAGAGACCTAAAAAGACATGATCCCAGGCTGAAACCTGACACGTACCCCCTCGTCCTGGGCCATCACAAGGAAAGCGGAAACCGAGGTTGGCTTTATCGGGAATGAGACGAGAACTGCGAGCAAATAATACTCCCTTTAATAAAACTAGCACGGTGACGTGGATGGTGAATGCATGGATGTGGTGAATCAGGAAATCGGCCGTGCCCAGGCTGATAGGCATCATGGCAATCTTGCCACCTACTGAAACCACGCCGCCACCAAAGGCATAGCTAACGGGTCCACTGATGCCAGGAGCGGTCATCCCCAGCCCAGAAACTTCAATGTTTTGCAAGCCACCGAAGGTATTGCCCAAGGGTTGAGCCGCTTGCATGGCACCCACCGCCGCTGTGTGAATGTGTTGTATCCACTGAGCAAACACGGGTTGAAGCTGAATGCCCGTATCAGAGAACATATCTTGTGGTCGGCCAAAGGCTCGCATGGTGTCATTGTGACAGTACATGGCGAAACTATGGAACCCCAAAAACTGACAGACCCAAACCAGGTGAGAAATGATGGTATCACGGTGACGAATCACGCGATCGAGCACGTTGTTGATATGGTCAGCCGGATCATAGTCTCGCACCATAAAGATGGCAGCGTGAGCGGCTCCACCTACGATACAAAAGCCTGCAATCCACACATGATGGGTGAACAGCGAGGTGACTGTGGCATAGTCAGTAGCCAGATAGGGGTATGGCGGCATAGCATACATATGATGTGCCACCAACAGGCTGGCTGTACCAAACTGAACCAGGTGAATAGCTAGATTCGCGTGCCAGGAAGTCTCGAAGATCTTGTCAAGTCCTTTGTGTCCCACCGGTCCAATAAAACTGAACAAGGGAAACATTTTGGGGGTTCTGGCATCATCTAGCAGTTCTCTAAAGGTGTGACCAATGCCCCAGTTAGTGCGATAGAAGTGACCAGCGATGATGAACAGAACGGCGATCGCCAGATGGTGATGGGCGGTATCCGATAGCCAGAGTCCACCTGTGACTGGATTCAACCCACCCTTAAAGGTCAGGAAATCTGAATAAGCGCTCCAGTTCAGTGTAAAGAATGGAATCAATCCGCTCGGAAAGCCCCAATCTACCCCAGGATACAGATCTTTCATCAAATTAGGATTGAGAATGAACTCATGGGGCAATGGAATCTCACGTAATGGCACCCCCGCATCCAACAATTTGTTAGTGGGCAGCGCAACGTGAATTTGATGACCCGACCAACCCAACGCACCACAGCCCAATAAACCGGCCAGGTGATGATTCATCATCGATTCCCAGTTGCGAAACCACTCCAGTTTGGGTGCCCGCACATGATAGTGAAACCAGCCAGCAATCAGCATGATTGCTGCCATGACTAACCCGCCAATGGCTGTGCAATAAAGCTGAAACTCATTGGTAAAGCCAGAGGCCCGCCACAGTTGAAACAGCCCGGAGGTAATCTGAATCCCATGAAAACCACCGCCCACATCTGCATTCAAGATGTCTGCGCCAAAGATGGGCCACACCACTTGAGCGCTTGGTTTAATGTGAATCGGGTCCGTCATCCAAGCTGAAAAGTTAGAGAACCGAGCGCCATGAAAATACATGCCGCTCAGCCAGATAAAAATGATGGCAAGATGACCGAAATGAGCCGCAAAGATTTTACGAGAAATATCTTGTAAATCACTGGTATGACTGTCAAAGTCATGAGCATCAGCATGGAGATTCCAAATCCAGGTTGTGGTTTTGGGACCACGGGCCAGCGTGCGATCAAAATGCCCCGGTTTTGTCAGCGGTTCTAATGTCACCGGAACTGGATTTTGATCGACAACAACTCGAACCGGTTGCCTCTGCTCTGGAGGACTGGTTGTCATTGAAGCACTCCTTATTGTGAAACAAAGATCGGCAAGAATAGCGTGTGGAACGACTCACAACGCAGGTTCGACTTCTTCACTCAACCATTCTGGGAAATGGCGATCGCTCTTTTCTTCAATCGCTGCAATACCGCGATTCGCTTGAGCCACAAAGTCAAACCAAGTCGGAATTATCTGCCCTCGGTTATCGACCACAGCAGTCTGGCTGAAGTTGAACCGATCGAAATTAAAGGCAGCAATATCGACACCTAAGGCGGCTGACCAGATGCCAGCAACAGGGATTGCAGCTAGAAGAAAGTGGAGCGATCGCGAATTTGGAAAATTAATTTTTTTCCAAAATAAAGTTTGTTGATAGATTTGAGCACGGCGAAAACTATAAGTAGTTTCTCGCTGCCCCAAAACATATCCAGCATTAATTGACTCATTGGAATCAGTTTTACAAATCAGGGTTGAAGTAACCAGTGAACCATGTACTGCACAGAGGAATGAACCACCAAGTACACCGATAACACCCAGCTGGTGAAATGGACTCATCAAAATGTTGTGGTCTGCTTGAAACCGCAACATGAAATTAAACGTGCCAGAGATTCCTAACGGCAAACCAGATGAGAAACTTCCCTGTCCAATTGGGTAAATTAACAGGACTGAGATGGCTGCTGCAACGGGAGCCGTGAATGCTAAGGATATCCAGGGTCGCATCCCCAGACGATAGCTGAGTTCCCACTCCCGATCCTGGTAACAAATGATGCCAATGACAAAATGTAGAACAATTAATTGGTAAGGTCCACCATTATATAACCATTCCTTGATTGATGCAGCTTCCCAGATTGGATAGAAATGTAAACCGATCGCGGCTGAAGATGGCACGACTGCCCCTGTGATCAGGTTATTGCCATCCCGCAATGCACCATAGATCAAATTTCCTGTGCCATCTACATCAACAGGAGGTGCCACAAGAAACGCAATGATAAAGACAATAGCGGCAGTTGCCAACGTGGGAATCATGATCACTCCAAACCAGCCAATATATATGCGGTTTTCAGTGCTCGTTACCCAGCGACAAAAGCGTTCCCACAGGCTGATAGAGTCCTGATAGGATACGTCATGGTCTACTTCGATTTGGTCAGGGCGATTGTCAGCGATCGCTCTACCAAACTGTATTGTCATGATGTACAAAACTCCTCTTTAAATACGTTGGAGTTGCTCATTGCACGCTTAAAATCCGAGTGCAATGAGTTTAACTGAATATCTAAGTTGAGAAAGACAATAGGAGAATTGATTTGTGCCACGGCTTGAGCAAGGATCAATCGATCGCTGCTAATTGCGGCACAACCTCTTAGATGAAGAGAATAGGAAAAAAGGATGAAGAACTGATGAAAGTCTTCCTATGTTCAAAAAAAGTTACATAGAATTCAGGATTAAAAAAATCGAACTTTTTTTGTGGGAGGCGGGGCTTAGCCCCACCTCCCACAAAAAGTTGTGGGTTTTATTCAATTCACGTTCCATAGTATAACCACCGTAAATTATTAGGACTTAGGACTCTTATAAAAATAATCTGATTAACTTTTTTGGGGAGGCGCGGCTCAGCCGCGCCTCCCCAAAAAAGTTGTGGGTTTTAATTTTGTGAGGATACTCAGTCCGTTGGTGAACAAGGGGAGGTAAAGCTTACGAAATGAAATGACATATATTGATATTTGTCATTTACTCTGTTACTGTGGTTGCATTACCTGAATGCATCCCAGTTTTGGAAAATTGCCAAATTGAGATGCACTTCATCACCTACAAAGAGTCTGCTATGTTATTGCGTCAACTGGGAACGAACGGATCAATAGTATCGGCCATCGGACTTGGCTGCATGGGCATGTCAGATTTCTATGGCCCTACCGATCGCGCTGAAAGTATTGCTACGATTCACGCTGCGCTTGATGCAGGTATAACCCTGCTAGATACAGGCGACTTCTATGGCATGGGGCACAATGAACTGCTGCTCCATGAGACACTTGCCGGACGAAAACGGGAAGATGTGTTTATTGCCGTCAAATTTGGGGCATTGAGAGCACCCGATCGCAGCTTTATTGGTTTTGATGGTCGTCCGGCAGCAGTGAAAACCTTCCTGGCTTACACCCTGCAACGTTTGGGGACAGACTATATTGACCTCTATCAACCTGCTCGGCTCGATCCTGTCGTACCGATTGAGGAAACCATTGGGGCGATCGCCGAAATGGTGCAGGCTGGCTATGTCCGTCAAATTGGGCTGTCAGAAATGGGAGCAGACACGATTCGGCGGGCCCATGCTGTTCATCCAGTGAGTTGGCTACAAATTGAATACTCGCTCTTGAGTCGAGGGATTGAAACCCATATCCTACCTACCTTGCGCGAATTGGGGATTGCGGTGACAGCGTATGGAGTGCTGTCACGGGGATTGTTAAGTGGTCATTGGTCAAAGGAACGATCCCAACAAGCCTCTGATTTTCGCGGACATTTACCGCGTTTCTCAGGTGAGAATCTCGATCGCAATCTCGCTTTAGTCGCGGCACTGCATGGCATTGCCCAGGAACACGGTGCGACCGTGGCTCAGGTGGCAATCGCTTGGGTGCTTTCGCGCGGCAATGATATTATTCCGCTGATTGGCGCACGACGACGCGATCGCCTGACCGAAGCACTGGGTGCATTACGGCTGAATTTGAGCGAGAATGATCTAACACGCATTGAAACAGCTATCCCCCCGGATGCTGTGGCGGGCGATCGCTATGATGCCGAACAAATGGCGATGCTGGATAGTGAAAAGAGGTAAGCCAAACGTTGAATGATTCAGTGTTGACCCCAGAACGCATCTTAGATGCCGCCGAAGAGGTGCTGAGGCGTTACGGCCCAGCAAAGGCAACGGTTGTGGACGTGGCTCGGTTTCTTAACGTTAGCCACGGCACAATCTATCGTCATTTTCCCAGTAAGGCGGCTCTGCGTGATGCGGTGGCAAAACGGTGGTTGCATCGGGTTTCTGAACCGTTGTCCAATATTGTAGAAGAATCAGGAACGGCAACCCAACGATTGCACCGATGGTTTGTGCAATTGATGACACTCAAACGACAAAAGGTGCTGGATGACCCAGAAATGTTTGCCACTTATTCGGCGATCGCGGAAGCAGCACGAGAGGTCGTGCAAGCGCATGTCGATGAACTGATTCGCCAACTGGCCCAACTCATTGAAAGTGGAATGTCCAGCCAAGAGTTCAAAGTGAATAACTCTCATCAAATCGCAAAAGCTATCTTCTATGCCACGATTCGGTTTCACCATCCAACTCATGCCAAAGAGTGGAGTGATGCAAGCATTGATGCTGATTTTGCTGAGGTCTGGAATTTGCTGTTGGCTGGGTTAGCCACAGAACGTAAACCCCCTGAAAGGTGAATGCTGTTTCTCCACCATCCATCACTAACGATGCGATCGCGACGCATGATATATCAGCATTTTCGGTCATTGTTGGCGGTAACCGCTTCAGTGCCTGGTAGACCTCGACAGAAGCTCGGCAACCATTGTGTAGGTAGTGCTGAGTGCTGAGTGCGAACGGTAGGCTTATTTGCGTCGCCGAGTACTAGTGATCTGTCAATTTTGATTTGCGGGGTATCCCGCAAATCAAATTAACTTCAAGGAAGTTTTGAGGGGTCTGTGACCCCTCAAAACTTCCTTGACAGACTACTGGCGTGATGTTGCCTGCGTTTCGTGCATGAATGGACTGCAACACGAAATTCTAAAGGGCAAAATTAAGGTTGCCGCTTCCAACTCCTGGTAAACCAACCCAAAATATTAATTTCGCGCTGCATTCTAGCTAGTTCTTGACGGTGTTGTTCAGCGACTTCCTGATACCACTGGCAATAGTCAGCCAATTCTTCGCGATAGCGCACCTCATGATAAAACTCGTAAGTTAATTGATAGGTCGTGAAGATTTCCTCTACATCGGGTTGAGGAGTTGGAACAATGTGCTGAGGAAATGGATTCATCGGATGACCTCATAAAACTTACACAAGTTCATTTTATCAATTGTCCTAGCGAAAAGACGACAGCACTGATCAGACCCGATACAGGCAGAGTAATGAACCAGCCGAAAACGATGGAGCGGAGCGTTTTGAACTGGATCGGGGTTTGATTGACTTGCAGTAACCCAATCCCTACAACGGCCCCAACGAGGGCATGGGAAGTGGATACAGGGAGTCCTAACCGAGAGGCGATCAAAACGGTGGTTGCCGTTGCCAATTCCGCACAAAAGCCGTTGCTGGGTTGCAAAAGTGTAATGTCTTCACCAATGGTTGTAATTACTCGACGACCCCAAATTGCCAGTCCACTCACAATGCCGATCGCCCCCAACAGCAATGTCCACCAGGGGATAGGGAAATTGTTGACAGGGACAGACTGGGACTGGAGGACATAGGCGATCGCTGCCAAAGGAGCAATGGCATTGCCAACATCATTGGAACCATGCGCGAAAGCGACAAAACAAGCGCTGACGACCTGAAAGCGACTTAATATTTTCTCCACTGTCACATCAGGTTGTTGTAATCGCTTCCATCCATCGAGGGTCAAACTAAGCGTTGCCATTGTTCCTACAATCAACCCCATGTTACGACCCAAGTAAGGAACATCAGGCAATGCCAGGAGATCAGGAAAAGCGATCGCCCCAAATAGGCCAAACAGAATGGCGCTCAGCCACGGTAGCCACTCATTCAGTCGCACCAATGGATCAGGTCGATGCAATATACCGAATTGCAGAGTGTGGTAGAACAGAACTGCCAAAATTGCGCTGACGATTGGCGTAACAATCCAGGTTACGGAAATCAAACCTACAGTGTTCCAGGCAATTGCACCACTGCCCACAGCCAGCCAGCCAAACCCAGCGATCGCTCCGACAACAGCATGGGAAGAGGATACCGGTAGTTTGAAAAAGGTTGCCAGGTTGAGCCAAACTCCGCCAGCCAATAACACAGCTAACATGCCGAGCAAAAAAGTTTGCGGTGTTGCAGCAAATGCATGAGGATTAACAATTTTAGTCGCCAATGTACCAGAGACGTTTTGCCCTAAAAGCATGGCTCCAGCAAATTCAAACACGGCGGCGATGGCCAATGCTTGTCGAAGAGTGATTGCTTTTGAACCCACTGATGTCCCCATTGAGTTAGCAACATCATTGGCTCCCAGATTCCAGGCCAGGTAAAAGGCCAGGACAATAGAAACAACAAGAATTGGGGAGATAGGCAAGAGAGAGGACATCATGATTGAGGCTACTTAGCGAAAGTAGTAGTTTGCACCCTTGAGCACTCAAACTAGTGGTCTGTCAACTTTTATTTGACGGGTAACCCGTCAAATAAAAGTTGAATTTAAGGGACTTTTGACGGGTTGCAACCCGTCAAAGGTCCCTTGACAGCCTACTAGTGGTTTGTCAATTTTGCTTTGCGGGATACCCCGCAAAGCAAAATTATATTAAAGAAAGTTTTGAGGGGTTTGTGACCCCCCAAAACTTCCTTGACAGAGCACTAGTATAGTGGGTAAAAAGTTATGGAACATAACTAGGGGACATGAAGACATGAAGCGGGTTGAGATCTATCTGAAAGAAGATGAGCGAGAAACACTAGAAGCGATGTGTTCATCCGGGGTATGGCCGGTACGAGTGATCCAACGGGCACAGATTTTGCTCGCCCTCGACCGTGGAATTCTCGACCAGTAGATTGCAGAGGTGCTTCAGGTCGAACGGACTCGTATCTGGCGGGTTCGCAATCGTTACCGTGACGGGGGATTAAAGGGAGCGTTACAGGATCAACCTCGCAGTGGACACCCCCAAGAATATGGCGATAAAGCCGAAGCGGAACTGGTGGCGTTAGCGTGCAGCGAACCGCCAGAGGGGTATCGCTAATGAAGCTTGCCGTTATTGACCGAAGTGGCGCGTCAGCAAAGTCACCTGTTGAGCCACGTCAGTCAAGCCACCGTCACGAGTGAAGTAATGGCAAGGCGTTTATGAAAAGGAGCGTTTAACGAAGCCTAACCAGCGGTTAACGATTTGGAATCCGCAGGACTGGTAAAACGATCGCGTTTCTGCATCTGAATACACTGTTGCGGTCTGCGCTCCCATTGCTTGTAAGCGCCTCAATCCCTCCAGCACAACTGCTTTGCCAAACCCTTGCTGACGGTAGTGAGTTCGAGTTCCGACTGGCTCAAATTCTCCAACCCCATCCACCAACCAGACTATACAGTAGGCGACCATGAGGCCATTTGCAGCAACCACAACGAGATCTAGTTCCGGGATAAAACCGGGAAGAGCGCGAACTCGATCGTAGCGATCGCTTGTGAAATGTTCGGACTGCCACACATCTTGGTGTAAGTTGATCCGCTGCTCAAACTCATGTTCATGCACCTGCCGGATTGTATAACCTGGAGGAAGCGCTCCATCAGGAATTGGGGTGTTGAGGTCACGCAGGCAAATCAATTGCTCAAACGGATCGCGGTGAAATCCTGCCCGTTCCAGGGCAATTTGCATCCGGTGATTGGTTGCGGTCGCCTGGGTGAGAATGCCTTCTGGCTCCTCGGCTTCATCGGCTTGCGCTAGTTCAAAATAGCGTTGCTCTGCCCATTCCAGCATCTCTGCGGCGATCGCAAAAAATTGCTCATCTGTCAAATCGGGATGCAAATGAAACTCAAAGTCCTCGATTGTGAAGAAGCAAGCTACGCCAACCACTCCAAGCATGGCATCGTCCCAGAGACGGATGTCATTTTCCCGATCGACATCGTTCAACGTTAAGCGCCATAGAACATCGCCCGCGTGTAAATAACCTGCATCCTGTCCGGCGATTTGTCTTGCCGTTGTGAAGAATGCGGTGAGAGTTTCAAGATCATTGTGATGTGAATCGTAGGAGCGAGGAATCATCAGGCGTGTCATCTTTAACGTCTTTCAATTCTGTCTTTGAGTAACCATAACACTGTGTCTCTATCAATTAGCGATGCCCCGCTTAACTGTTACCAGGACGGCTTGAGTGCAAGATGACTCATCTAAAGCGATCGCCCTCACCTATAAATCGAGCGATCGCTTCAGATGCTGATTAAATGCCAACCCCTACAACACAATCGTTCGATAGCACATCTGAGTACCATCATGCTCCTTTCCCTAACATCGCAGGCACATCAATCTCCTTGATACAAGTGGCTCGTGAGACTGAGAGAACACAATCAATAATAGACTTGTTGCTTTATAAGGTAGATTAATTCTATCCCCTGATTAAGGCAGCAGAGTATGCTCAACATCCATCGTGCGTTGGAGAATGATCGCTTGTTGAGAGCGTTGACTGGGCTGAATCG
>Ga0224723_1000086_pt1 | contig 57802 bp, 45 predicted proteins | sample Balambano_FR2_Me_FD_161647 | JGI IMG/M metagenome (GOLD analysis project Ga0224723, IMG submission 161647) | Freshwater sediment microbial communities from Lake Towuti, South Sulawesi, Indonesia - Balambano_FR2_MetaG | ecosystem: Environmental > Aquatic > Freshwater > Lake > Sediment | place... | reverse complement strand
GGCTTGAGCCCCCTAAATCCCCCTTGAAAAGGGGGACTTCCGGTCCGGTCCCCTCCTTTTTAAGGAGGGTTAGGGAGGATCGGTTCGACTTGTGTATACACGGTAGCTTGTAGAGGGAGGAACGGTTTTTCGCTTCAATCTATTCTGAATTGCTCAGTTCGTTCTAAGGTGCAAAACTTGCTCTTCAAGAGAAATATTAAAGTTATTTATCAACTGCTCAAGTGCCCTATCTACCATGATTTGTTGTCTCAATCCCCGTTGTCGAAAGCCCCAAAATCCTGATGACGCAGAGGTTTGTCGCAACTGTGGTGCACCTCTACAAGCGTTGCTAAGAGGTCGTTATCGGGCCATACAGCTGATTGGACAGGGTGGATTCGGCAGAACTTATCTGGCTGTAGATGAGGATAGGCTAAATGCCCGCTGTGTGATCAAGCAGTTTTCGCCTCAGGTTCAAGGAACGAAATCTTTGGACAAGGCAATTCGGCTATTTAATCAGGAAGCGGTGCGGCTGCACGAGCTAGGGGAACATCCTCAGATTCCAACGCTGCTAGCCTACTTTGAGCAGGACAAGTATCTTTATCTGGTGCAGCAGTTTGTCGAGGGGCAGAATCTATCGCAGCAGTTGCGTAAGCAAGGGGCTTTTACAGAAGCGCAGATTCGAGAGGTGTTGAATGATCTGCTGCCTGTGCTGAAGTTTGTGCATGAGCATCAGGTGATTCATCGCGATATCACTCCGGTCAACATTTTGCGTCGTCAGGCTGACAATCACCTAGTGCTAATCGACTTTGGCGTGGCGAAGCAGTTAACCGCAGCAGTAGCGGCAGAGCCAGGAACTCGTATCGGCACAGAGGGCTATTCTCCGCTGGAGCAGTTTCGGGGGGGGCGGGCTTATCCCGCGAGCGACCTCTATAGTTTGGGGGCAACGTGTCTTAATTTGCTAACTCAGACGAAGCCGGACAGTTTGTATGACCCGCTGAATGGGCAATGGGTTTGGCGAGACTATTTGCTGAGGATGGGCGTAAATGTGAGCAATAATCTGGCGCGAGTTTTGGACAAGATGCTGAGAGATCTGGTAAATGAGCGCTACCAGTCGGCTGAGGAAGTTTTGAGGGATCTCAATAGCGTTCCGTTTACTCCGACCGCTACGCCGATTAGCTCTGGAACACCATCTGCGAACGGGGCTAGCCTGCCTCACACCCCTCGACCTGCTTCTAGTCCGCCACTGACTTCTAGTCCGCTGCCTTCAAGGCCCCGATCTGGGGGACAGCTTGGAGGGAACTGTCTGCGCGTATTAACGGGACATTCTTCGTGGGTGATGAGCGTGGCGCTGGGTCCAACGGCTCAAACGGTGGCAAGCAGCAGTTTAGACGATACGGTGAAGGTGTGGAATCTGCATACCGGGGAAGTGTTGTTTACTCTGACGGGACACACGAAGGATGTGAATGCGATCGCCATCAGTCCACATGGCAAGACGCTGGTTAGCGGCAGTGATGATTACAGTATCAAGATGTGGAATCTGCAAACGGGAGCTTTGATGCGAACGCTGACGGGGCATTCCAGGGATGTGAATGCGGTGGCGATTACGCCCGATGGTCAGCTTCTGATCAGCGGTGGCGAAGACCGGACGATTAAACTCTGGCAGATGGGAACGGGGACGCTGCTGCGAACGCTGTTTGGGGTGGCGGGAATGATCAAGGCGATCGCCATTAGCCCTGATGGTCATTTGCTGGCAAGTGGCGGGCTTGACCACAAAATCAAACTGTGGAGCCTACAAACCGGGGAACAGATTGCCGCGTGGACAGGGCACGTCAACTCGATTAGTGCGATCGCCATCAGCCCTAACGGTCATTTCCTGGTCAGCGGCGGTAAAGATAAGCTGATCAAACTTTGGAATTTACCCACTGGGGAGCTGATTCGCACCTTCTCTGACCATTCTAGAGATGTAAATGCAGTAGCAATTACCCCCAACGGAAAACTGCTGGTCAGCGGCAGCAGCGACACCACGATTAAGCTATGGAATCTGGACACGGGCAAAGTGATTGACACCTGGACTGACCATTCCGATACGGTCAATGCGATCGCCATCAGCAAGGACGGCAAAACCCTCGTCAGCGGCAGTTCTGACAATACCGTTAGAATTTGGAAACTGCCAGTTTAAAGAGTCAAAAAATTAGTCGCTCAGGAAGGTATTCAATGGCTACGACCCTAGACGCTAGCGCTTTATCTTTAGATGATGTTTATCGCCTATTTAGATTTGAACAGCGTTTAGGCAACTCAATCTCATCATGGCTGACTTTAGAACCCTTAAGCGAATTTGAACAGCGAGAAATCGCCCAAATTCGGGATACTTTTCAAAGCTATTACGCCGCAGGAAAGATTTCTGAAGGGCAGGTTAAATTTTTGCTAATCGCACCTTTAATGCGATTGGCTGGTTTTTATCAACCCCAAATTAAAATCACCTTAGAGGAGGGCATTGCTGACATTTCCACCGTTGATGAAGAGTCCATCGTTAAAGGAAGAATGGACATCCTGGCGGTCAATAAAACTGAAGAAAAACTAGTCACTACCTCCCTTTGGATATTGGTCATCGAGTCTAAAAATACGAGTGTAGAAGTCCTAGAAGGTTTGCCGCAATTGCTGACTTATGCCTACAAAAGTTTGGAGAATCAGGCTTCAGTTTGGGGGCTAACAACGAATGGTCAGCGTTATCAGTTTGTCTACCTTGAGCAAGGCGATCCGCTCACTTATCAGCTTTTTCCAGATATTAGTTTGATTTATCCTGAACAGGCTGTTGAGTTGCTACAGGTTTTGAAAGCAATTTGTCAAGGTTGAATCAGATGAGCCGTTGACGCGCAGCTTCTAGCAGTAAACTTCTCTCGGCACGGGCGATCGCCTCATGGGTCTTCTCAACGGCATCTGGGCTAACAGAAATTGAGCTAATCCCCCAGCGCACAAGCAGTTCAACTAATTCTGGATACTGGGAAGGAGCCTGACCACAAATTGAGCAGGGAAGCCCTACCTCGCGTGCCGTCTGAATCAGGTGTTGAATGGCCCGCAGCACAGCCGGATGGCGCTGATCGTACGCAGACGACATTGGAGCGTGATCGCGGTCTACCCCCAGCAAAAGTTGAGTCAAATCATTGCTGCCTATCGAAATACCTTGAACCCCTGCCTGGGCATAGTCAGGCAGCAAAAATAAGACTGAGGGCACTTCTGCCATAATCCACACCTGAAAGTTTGGATTTTGCTTGAGTTCTGCATTCAGAATGCGCTTGTAGCAAAAGCGAAATTCTTCAACCGTGCGGACAAAGGGCAGAATCAAATGCACGTTGGCAAATCTAGACTGCTGCACTTGTCTGAGTGCTGCTAACTCTAAGTCAAATAGCGTCGGATCGACCTGGTAGCTAAAGGTGCCATGTAGTCCCAGGGTAGGATTCGGTTCGGGGGGGGTTGCATGACCCGTGAGCGATTGAAATTCGTGCGATCGCAAATCCAATGATCGGTAAAACACGGGTCGCGGTAAAAACGCCTGGGCAAATTGGCGAATCTGGTCCGCTAAACGATCAACTAGTTCTCGCGGTCGTTCCTGTGCCCATAAAGCAGGATGTTGCTGATCCAATATGTCTAAAATCAACTGCTCCGAGCGCAGTAACCCTACCCCATCCACAGGCAAATCGTGGGTTTGCTGGAGCAGTTCCGCGCGGCTGAGATTGACCATAAGTTGGGTGCTGTCGGGCGAATCAGAAGATTTTGAGGCGTTGTAAAAATCGGTTTCAGAGGAATTACGATCCAGGGGTTGAGGATTAGCCAGCGGTTGAGAGGGATGAAATGGTGTTTGAGCCAGCAGGTGAGATGGTTCGGCAGACGCAGTGGCATGGGGCGGAGTAGGCTCCTCTTCAACTCGGTAAACTTCACCGCGATCGCCATCTAAAAACAGCATTTCTCCTGCCTGGATTAGCTGGGTTACATTCGCCGCGCCAACCACCGCCGGAATCCCTAATTCACGCGCCACAATCGCACCATGACTGGTCATGCCGCCCTGCTCGGTAACAATTCCGACGGCTTGTTTTAGCTCAAAGATCCAGTCTGGGGTCATTTGAGATGCAACCCAGACTGCGCCGACGGGCACATCTACCGCAGATTGAATCGAGTCAGGCACAACCCAGGCTTTGCCAAAAATTTGCCCTGAGGCAGCGCCTATACCTTTGACAACTAAGGAAGATGCACCTGAAACTTGCCAGTTTGCAAGGGCAGACATCGACAGTACAACGGCTGCGGAGGGGGTGGGCGATCGCAAGCCACTAGGGGGAGAGAGCAAAGGCTGAGGGCTGGCTTGAGTCAGATAGAGAACTGGCAACATATTGGGCTGTGGGGCGACTCCTTGCGGGTATCTCTTCGAGAGCGCCCATTCCAGCCGCAGGGATGGACTTAAATCGGCGGATAGCCTCTGGGCTAGATGGATCAACTGCTTAAGTTCTGGCTCCGTTAGAGCAGAACGTTCCTGTTGCGACGGCTCAACCCAATCAGGCTGAAGGCAGTCCTCAAACTGCGGCGGTGAGGAGGTTGACAGCGATGAGTGAGAGGGGGCTGCAATATGGTAGGCAAGAGCTTTACTGCCCAGTTGTTGGGTTTGAATAGTGCCTGTCTGCTGATGGACTCGATAAAAGTCTGGGGTGACTTCTCCTTTAGCCAAAGCAGTCCCTAAACCCCAGGTTGCTCGAATTTCCAGGTGAGTGCCGTGAGTGTATAAATCTCCGGCAGCGATCGCTGTCTCCATCGGCTGTACTAAAACTGCCAGGTTGATTTGCTGAAGCTGAATGCCTAATCGCTGCCAGTACACCAGACTTTTTGCCCGGAATAGCTCTGCCCAGACGCGCTTCAGGTTTTGGGCGATCGCGTCTGGCTGATTCCAGCAAACCTGACTGGCAAGTAGTCCGGTGGTGCGATGGCTAAGGCTTTCTAACCTGGACTCTAGAGCGAAGGATGGGCGCAGAATCACCGCCGGGGATTGCCAGCCGCTAGTGGCGCTAAACAACTGCGCTAACCAATCTGCTGATAAGGGGGTTGACTGAATGGCCTGACGAATTTGCTGGGCGATCGCCTGAAGCTGACGGGCGTTGTCTACGTCCAGGTGGAGTGCCGAGTTAGGTAAGTCGGCAAATAGCGGCTCCAGCCAGTTAATTGTTCCTAAAAATTCTCGAAATACGGAATCTGAAACGACTACCCCAGGCATTACAGGATAACCTCTCTGCCCCAACAGCCCCAGATAGAAAGCTTTGTCCCCGACTTGATTGCGATTTGCAGATTGAATCTGGTCGAGCCAGTAAAGTTTAGCCACAGTCGTTCAGGCGACAAATATTACTTTGATCTTACGTGGGATCTTGCGGGGTCTACAGGACTCCAACTCAATCTCCAACTTATAGCGTTAATTTCAACTTTGGCGGGACAGTTTGCGATCGCCCCAAACCACGTTAAAATCAAGAGTTATTGCCTAAATTGCCAAGACATTTACCCGCCATGAAACATACCCTCTCAGTCCTGGTCGAGGATGAAGCAGGCGTTTTAACCCGGATTGCAGGTTTGTTTGCCCGTCGCGGTTTCAACATTGAAAGTTTGGCGGTGGGGCCGGCCGAACAGGATGGCATCTCTCGCATCACAATGGTGGTGCCGGGAGATGACCGCGTGATTGAGCAGTTGACGAAGCAGCTTTACAAGCTAATCAATGTGCTGAAGGTGCAGGATATTACTGAGGTGCCCTGCGTTGAGCGGGAGCTGATGCTGATCAAGGTGAATGCGACTAGCTCTAATCGTTCTGAAATTGTGGAACTGGCACAAATTTTTCGGGCGCGGGTGGTGGATGTGGCGGAAGATTCGCTGACAATTGAGGTGGTGGGCGATCCGGGAAAGATGGTGGCGATCGTGCAGGTTCTCAATCGGTTCGGTATTCGGGAGATTGCTCGGACGGGGAAAATTGCCCTAACTCGTGAGTCGGGGGTGAATACGGAATATCTCAAGTCTTTGGAGGCGAGGGTTTAGGAAATCTTCTGGCTCAGCTAAAGACTTTTTTGGGGGCTTTGCCCCCAAACCCCCACTGGGGGACGGGCTTCGTCCCCCAGACCCCCTCTGCAAGGGTTTAGGGTGGGTAGCATAACGCGCTTCGCATCGGTGGGTCGCATACGTTGGGTTGGGATGAGGGCTTCTAGCTGGTAGGGTTTTCCGTCCCTGCTAAGACAACACGCTTTGGAGAGTGGTTGCTAAATTTGAAGACACAATTTTATTAAGTGTCATCCCGCTTTGGGTCGGGACAGGAGTACGCGGTATGACAGCTTTACGACTTGTTTCAGATAATACGTTGGGACAGAATGGGCGGGGGTTTCAGTCTGTTTCTACTGATTTGAATGATGATCGCTTGCTGGATGCCTACTCTGAGACAGTAACTCAGGTGGTCGAAAAGGTGAGTCCAGCAGTAGTCAATATTGATGTGCGGCAAATTGGGATGCAGCAGCGATGGCGCGGCGATCGCCCTTCTCGCCCGCGCGAAATGCGAGGAAACGGTTCTGGCTTTGTGTTTACCCCGGACGGCTACATTCTTACAAACAGTCATGTGGTTCACAGTGCTAGCCAGATTGAGGTAGCGCTCTCCGATGGTCGCCGCTACAGCGCCGAAATGGTGGGTGAAGATCCCGATACTGACCTGGCTGTGATTCGGATTCAGGCACCCAATCTGGTCGCGGCGAAGCTGGGCGATTCTGAGTCTTTGCGGGCAGGGCAGGTGGCGATCGCCATCGGCAACCCCTACGGTTTTCAATGCACTGTAACGGCAGGTGTGATCAGCGCAGTGGGGCGATCGTTTCGCTCTAACTCTGGCAGGCTGATCGACAGCGTAATTCAAACTGATGCCGCCCTCAATCCCGGCAATTCTGGTGGCCCGCTTGTTTCCTCGCGGGGTGAGGTGATTGGTGTCAATACGGCAGTGATTATGTCTGCTCAAGGCATTTGCTTTGCTATTCCCGTCAACACTGCCAAATTTGTCGTCGGGCCGCTGATCCGAGATGGCAGAGTGCGACGTAGCTACATTGGCGTTGGCGGTCAGACTGTTCCTCTTCCTCGTCGCCTACAAAACTTCTACGATCTCACTGTTGAAAGCGGCATCCTGGTCATCTCTATCGAGCCAAACAGCCCTGCCTACCGCGCTGGGCTGTTAGAACGAGACGTAATTGTAGGCTTTGGTGAACAGGTGATCGCCAGCATCGACGACCTGCACAAAGTTTTGACGGAGGAACAGGTAGGTGTGCGATCGCCCTTCACCGTAATTCGCAGTTCAGAAAAACGAACGCTTTGGATTGAACCGGAGGAATCTAAGCATAATCGCCAGTAGTGGAATGCTATTTGAGAAAATCAGAGGCGACCAGTCCCTTTTGCAGGGCCAGGACAGCGGCCTGGGTACGATCGCGCACATCTAGCTTTTGCAAAATCGTGTGAACGTGAACTCTCACCGTTCCTGGCGCAATGTAGAGAATTTTGGCGATTTCCTGATTGCTTTGCCCTTTCGCCACCAGCGCCAAAATTTCTTGCTCTCGTCGGGTTAGCAAACTATCTGGTGGCTGTTCTAGAGTGGGCGTTGGGCGATCGGCTTGAAATGCCGCATAAATTTCCTGGGTCGCAGTAGAATCCCACCATGAAGCCCCTGCCGCAATGGAGCGAATTGCCAAAATTAGAGACTCAGCCGCAATTCCTTTCAAGCAGTAGCCCTGCGCTTTTGCCTCAATCAAACGGGCGATGAGGGGTTTTTGAAAGTGGGAGGTGAGCACTAACACGGGCAAGTTGGGCTGATATTGTTTGATTTGACGGCAGGCTTCTATTCCACCGATGCCGGGTAGCCCAACGTCGAGCAAAACCAGGTCAAAGGGGCGATCGCCAACAAGCTCTATCGCTGCTTCGCCATCTTCGGCTTCTGCGGTTACTTCTAGCCCTTCTTCTTGCTGAAGCCGAGTCGTAAGTCCGAGACGAAATAGCTCGTCATCTTCTACCAGCAAAATGCGTAGGGGAAATTTCATGTCGTGGGTTATGAGGCAGATGCAGCAAGAGCTAGCGCTGGAAGGCAGAATCCAAACACAGCACCCTGGGATGAGCCGTTTTCTGCCCAGATGGTGCCACCGTGCGCTTCGACGATTTGTCGGGTGAGGTAAAGCCCTAGACCCGATCCTTTGGTTTGGCGATCGCTATGTCCCTGATAAAACCGTTCAAACAGCAGGGGCAACTCGTCAGACGTGATACCTTGTCCGCTATCGATGACCTTCACGACATGAGAGGTATCAGTATGGGTAATCACAATTTCGACTTTGCCCCCTCGTAGGGAATGATTAACTCCATTTTCTAACAAGTTGACAAAAACGCGCCGAAGCTGAAGCGCGTCTCCATTCACCCAAAACGCTTGGCGGAAGTCAGAATCTCCGCACTTCAGGCGCAAATGCACTCGACGGGTCGCTGCTAGCTCAGTCAGCATGGCGATCGCTTCATCTGCCAGGGTTTGTAGATCTACAGGTTTGCGCTGGAGGTCTAACCCTTCGGTGTCATTGCGATAAACATCGAGTAGGGTTTCCACGAGTTGCAAGCTAGCTTGATGGCTACGAGTCATAATTTCTAGAACTCGACGCTGGGTCGCTGTAACTGCGCCAAACTTTTCTTGCTGAAAGGCTTTCAGGGTTTCGATCGCCCCTAGCAATGGGGTTCTCAGGTCGTGGGTCAGGGTCGAGGCAAAATCTTCTCGCACGTGATTGAGATGTTCTTGAGTTTGCAGTTTGAGTTGCTGTTGGGCGATCGCCTGCTCAAACTGACGGTTGCGATCGCTCAGCCAGCTTGTGACAATCAGCGCCATCACTGCAATTAGGCGATTAGCTACTGTTGCTAAATTTAAGGGTTCAACACTGGGGATAAACAGGTTGAGCAGGGTCAGGCTAACGGCGATCGCAGTCACCTGAATCCTATTTGCTCGACTCAGCCGCGAATCTGCTAGCAAAACTGCACCGATATACAGATAGCCAAATACATAGGGCGGCGGTGTGGAATATTCCAGAGTGATCACCACACAAAACATGATCACAATCAGCCATCGCGCTTTTGACGGCTGATGCGATGGAGTAGATGAGTAAGCTAGCGATCGGTTTGACATTGTAGAAGCTTAATTTATAGAAGCTTAATTTCTGAAATTAATATCTACTCGTTTTCCTCGCTTCTAGGTTCTACCTGGAAATGCCGTTCAAGTGGCTCTGCCACTTCTTTTTCTACCGCTTCTTTTTAAGAGGCAGAGCCTCTCACTTTGCATTTCAAGGCAGAGCATCGGAACAAGGCATAACGAGGTATAAGAATTTTAGCTTTTCAAACATCTTCTTAAATTGGAACGTAATTTAAGCATTAATTCGGACAAAAAATACCGTTTATAGCAAACTTATATCTGTAAGTATAGATATTTCTTCCACTCCTAAACACATTTATACATTCGTGTTTAGATTAAGCAATTTATTTCTTAGATAAACAGCCAGCTATACCTTTTAAGTACAGATAATCTTCTGCATAATCAGGAATAATTAGATTTAAGAACAGCAGATTTAGTAATGCTGTTTTTGAGGTATGTTTTTCTCTCAGCCGAAACTCGTTCAAATTTGGATTCAGCCTCACAATCGAAATTGTGGTCACAATATTTCTGAAATTTATTTGCCCAAGCAGTGCCAAATTATGGGGTTAATTCGACAGGAGAAAATTATTTTGGCAAATGAAGATCCAGTAATTTGTAACAACGACTTTGTGATTGCGGTCGCCATCAATCCAATGTTCTTACCTGAACTCAAGGTGTGTTTAGAGCAAGCAAAGCGTTTTTCGTAAGACAACAATTGCGTTTAACCTATGATGTGGCAAGGTTTTCTACAGATTTCATTAATGCTGCTGATTCTTGCAGTCGTGTCTCCTTTTCTAGGGAGGTATATCGCCGATGTTTTTCAAGCAAAACGTACCTGGCTTGACCGATTTATCTTGCCTTTAGAGCAGCTTGTTTACACGCTGGGCGGACTGCGCTATCAGGAATCGATGACGGGGTGGCAGTATGCTCGTGCGGTGCTTTACAGCAATTTGGTCATGGGCGTTCTGGTATTTTTGATCTTTGCGTTTCAAGGGATTTTGCCGCTGAATCCAACAGGTTTGTCGGCCCCTTCCTGGGATCTGTCGCTGCATACTGTTATCTCGTTCGTCACGAATACGGATCAGCAGCACTATTCTGGCGAGACAGCGTTTAGCTATGCCAGTCAGGTACTAGCGCTGGGATATTTGATGTTTACCTCGGCGGCAACGGGGATTGCAGTGGCGATCGCCTTCATTCGGGGTCTAACGGGTCAGCCTCTAGGCAACTTTTACCGAGATTTGACGCTATCTATCACGCGCATCTTGCTGCCAATTTCAGTCGTGGGGGCGATCGCCCTGCTGATCAGTGGCGTACCCGAAACATTAGCCGGACCAGCAGTTGCAACCACTCTTGAAGGTGCAACTCAGTATATTGCCAGAGGCCCCGTTGCTCACTTTGAAATCATTAAGGAGCTGGGCGAAAACGGCGGCGGGTTCTTTGGCATTAACTCAGCCCATCCGTTTGAAAATCCCAACGGGTTTAGCAATCTGCTGGAAACTGTGATTATGCTTTGCATCCCGGCGGCGCTGATTTTCACCTACGGCATCATGGCTGGCAGCCAGAAACAGGGACGACTGATCTTTGGCATGGTGTTTGTTTTGTTTGTGGGACTGGTGGCGATCGCCACTGTCGGTGAATATCAGGGCAACCCGTTCGTCAATACCATCCTGGGCGGACAAGCCCCCAACCTCGAAGGCAAAGAAGTTCGGTTTGGCTGGGCGCTGACCGCGCTGTGGGCAGTCACCACCACCGGAACCATGTGCGGTGCGGTGAATGGAATGCACGATTCCCTCATGCCTGCGGGCGGTTTCACGACCCTACTCAATATGTTCTTGCAAGTTGTTTGGGGTGGTCAGGGCACGGGTACTGCGTACTTGTTCATCTTCCTGATTCTGACCGTCTTTCTCACTGGGTTAATGGTCGGGCGAACGCCAGAGTTTCTTGGCCGCAAAATCGAGAAACGGGAAATCGTCCTGGCTAGTGTCGTGCTGCTCGTTCACCCGATCGCCATCCTGATTCCTGGCGCTATCACGCTGGCGTTTCCCGAAGCGCTTTCAGGCATTAGCAATCCTGGCTTTCATGGCATCTCTCAGGTGATTTACGAATATGCCTCCGCTGCGGCCAACAACGGCTCCGGGTTTGAAGGGTTAGGCGACGCAACGCTGTGGTGGAACCTCAGCGCCAGTTTCTCGCTGTTGGCAGGTCGCTATATTCCTATCATCGCGCTATTGCTGCTGGCAGACAGCATGGCCAGAAAGCAGCCCGTTCCTGAAACTACCGGAACGCTGCGAACCGATACTCTCCTATTTACGGGCGTGACGGCTGGCGTGATTTTGATTTTGGGAGTGCTCACCTTTTTCCCCATGCTGGCACTCGGCCCTGTTGCAGAAGCCTTTGAAATTGCCAACGGACTGTAAAGACGAGTATCCAAACCTCAGATCTGCGACTTCTCAAAGAAGTCGCAGATCTGCCCCCCTCAAGTTAGTGACTCTGGACTGTGAGTAAACGACGACCATGAACCCCAATTCTTCTCCTAGACCCCGGCAGTCAGGATATCCACGAGAGCAGCGGCGGCATACACCCAAAGCTGACACGTCAGGGCTTTATCAACGCGCCCTGCGCCAGGCATTTGTCAAACTTGACCCGCGAACCGTAATTAAAAATCCAGTGATGTTTGTCGTCTGGGTGGGGACGCTGGTTACTGCGCTGCTAACCCTTGCCCCCAACTTGTTTGGCACCGTAGACGCTACCAATTCAAGATTGTTTAACGGTCTGGTAACGCTGATTTTGCTGTTTACGGTGCTGTTTGCCAATTTTGCAGAAGCGGTGGCAGAAGGGCGCGGCAAGGCTCAAGCAGATGCACTGCGGTCAACCAAGTCTGAAACCACTGCCCGTCGTCTGCTGCCAGATAGCTCGGTGGAGCAGGTGAGTTCGACCAGCTTACGGCAGGGCGATCGCATTCAGGTGATCGCAGGCGACATCATTCCGGCAGACGGCGAAGTGATTCAGGGCGTTGCCTCCGTCGATGAATCCGCCATCACAGGCGAATCGGCTCCCGTGCTAAAAGAGCCAGGTTCCGATGTCGCTAGCTCCGTCACGGGCGGCACCCGGATCATCTCAGATGAGCTGACTATCCGCGTCACGGCTGATCCCGGTAAAGGCTTTCTCGATCGCATGATTGCCCTAGTCGAAGGCGCGGAACGCACCAAAACCCCTAACGAAATTGCCCTAACGGTGCTGCTAGCTGTTCTCACCCAGGTGTTTCTGATTGTGGTAGCAACCCTGCCGACTCCCGCTAACTACATCAATAGTCCCGTTGGGGTGACAATTCTCATTTCTCTGCTGGTGGCGCTAATTCCCACCACGATTGGCGGATTGCTCAGCGCCATTGGCATTGCAGGCATGGATCGCGTTGCCCAGTTCAACGTAGTTGCTACGTCAGGACGCGCCGTTGAAGCCTGCGGCGACGTGAATACCCTGGTGTTAGACAAGACTGGCACGATCACCCTGGGCAATCGACTGGCAGAAGAATTCATTCCGGTGGGTGGACACACCGTTGCCGAAGTTGCGACTGCGGCTTTGGCTGCCAGCGTGTTTGACGAAACGCCCGAAGGCAAGTCTATCGTGCGCTTAGCCGAAAAACTCAAGGCAACGGTTGGCTTTGACCGCAGTAAAGCAGAAGGCATCGAATTCTCAGCCCGCACCCGCATGAGCGGCACCGACCTACCCGACGGCGGCGAAGTGCGAAAGGGTGCAGTCGATGCCATTCGCGGCTTTGTACGCTCTCGCGGCGGTCAGCCCCCCGCAGACCTGGATGCCGCTTACGAACGCATCTCTAAACTGGGCGGCACTCCTCTCGCTGTTTGTGAAAATAGCGGAATCTATGGAGTAATTTACCTCAAGGACATCATTAAGCCTGGAATTCGAGAGCGATTTGACCAACTCCGCCGAATGGGAGTCCGCACGGTGATGCTGACTGGGGACAATCGAATTACGGCATCGGTGATTGCTCAAGAAGCCGGAGTCGATGACTTCATTGCCGAGGCCACCCCAGAAGACAAAATCGAAGTGATTCAGACTGAGCAGGCGCAGGGCAAACTTGTCGCCATGACCGGAGACGGCACCAACGATGCTCCCGCTCTGGCGCAGGCAAATGTAGGCGTAGCGATGAATTCTGGAACGCAAGCCGCAAAGGAAGCTGCAAACATGGTGGATTTGGACTCTGACCCCACCAAGCTGATTGACCTGGTGACAATCGGCAAGCAGCTTTTGATTACTCGTGGAGCATTGACCACCTTTTCGATCGCCAACGACATCGCCAAATATTTCGCCATTATCCCTGCCATGTTCGCCAGCGCAGGCATCGGAGCGCTGAATGTGATGGGTTTAGCCAGCGCACAGTCGGCGGTGCTGTCTGCGCTCATCTACAACGCTCTGATCATTCCTGCCCTGATTCCACTGGCGTTAACCGGAGTCAAGTTTCGCCCGCTGACTGCTAATCAACTGCTCCAGCGCAACATTCTCGTCTACGGACTGGGTGGCGTAATTGCTCCCTTTGTGGCGATTAAGGTGATTGATTTGGCGATCGCCGCTGTCGGCTTGGCATAAACAGAATCGTAGGTTGGCTGAAGTGAAGCGAAACCCAACAAAACATAAACGAATGTGGGTTTTGCCCTGCTCTACTCAAACTCCTCTTTTGTTCAAGATGGCTTAACTCTGACAACATTCAGGACATGAACAAAAACATTCAAAGCTTGATTGAGAATAATTCAACATTCACGAGTGATGCTCAAAGCATTAACGACGCTGCTTCAGCATTCACGGACAATAGTTCAACCTTCGTGAATGATGCTCGGAGCATCAACGGTGATGCATCACCATTCACGGCTGATGCTGGGAGCATGAACGATGATGTTCCACCATTCGTAAGCGATGCTTCACCATTCGTGAGCGATGCTCAGAACATGAACGGTGATGCTCCACCATTCGTGAGCGATGCCCCAGAGCATGAGCGGTGATGCTCCATCATTCGCGGCTGATGCTTAGACCATAGTTCAAGACACTTCAATGAGTTTGTCCAAAGCTCTGTGTCAGATGCGGCTTGAATTAAAATTCAGGCTCAAAGCTTAAACCCGTTAAAACGGGTTTGAAACCCTACTCTGTAAGGCTTAGAAATGAAAATTAAATAAACTGTACATTCTGTGGGATGGGCATCTGCCCGTCCGGGTGGGTGTCTCACCCGCCCCACAGGTTATTCAATCCGCAATTCTTGGTCAGTTTTAACTGACTTTAGCTTTTAGCCCAAACTTTAGTTCAGGGCACAGGAAAATTTACGAATGCCTTGCCCCTTCGCTTGATTCCCTTGCTCAATCCTGAAATACCTGCCATGAAACCCACTGATAAACCTGCATCCACTTCCCCTCCATTGACAGAAACAAACCTTTTCAGCTTTATTGCATCCCTCCCATCTGAAGCGCGACGGCAGCGATCGCCCCTCTGGTTATTTCTGGCGCTGTGCTTGAATCTGGCGATCGCCCCTGCCGTCCTCGCTGCCAGTGAGGGGTCGCTGAGCCGCACCACTGCCTATACAATCGGCTTACTGGGGCTGGTCACTTTAGGGCTTTGCGTTTATCTATTTGTCGTAATTTTTCAACCGGAGCGATTCTAATGAGCCTTACAAGAGAAACGACTAGAGCCGTGCGAATGACCCTGGTACTGTGGGTACTCACCGCCGTGCTTTATCCGCTGCTGATATTGGCGATCGGACAGGTTGCCTTTCCAGTTCAGGCAAACGGTAGCCTGATTCAGAACGGTGAAACCATAGTTGGTTCAGCTTTAATTGGGCAAGAATTTCTCTCCGACGAATATTTCTGGTCGCGTCCCAGCACAATCAACTACAGCCAGGGAGAAGATGCTGCCCCAACTGGACTTTCTGGAGCCAGCAACCTAGCTCCCGGCAATTCAGACTTATTAGAGCGAATTGAACAGTCTGTCGATCAGCTTGCGACAGCAAATATTCAGCCAACCGCTGACCTGGTTTATGCCTCTGGTTCTGGACTTGATCCCCATGTGGCGATCGCCACCGCCCAAGCTCAAATCGAGCGAGTCGCCCAAGCACGCGGACTCTCCCCCGACCAAATCCAACCCCTCATCGAACAAAACACCGACAGAAGATTTCTCGGAATCTTCGGCGAACCTGGCGTAAACGTCCTAAAACTCAACCTGGCACTCGACCAACTAAACTAACTCGAAACTCCTATCATGTACGGCTCCCCCTCAACCCCACGCCGAGGAAAACACAAAATTTTCATCGGCATGGCACCCGGCGTAGGGAAAACCTACCGGATGCTAGAAGAAGCTCAATGCCTAAAGCAAGAAGGAATTGACGTGGTAGTTGGGCTGCTAGAAACGCATGGACGCGAAGAAACAGTCCAAAAAGCGATCGGTTTAGAAATTTTGCCGTGCAAAGAATCAATCTGGTCAGGGCAAAAGCTGAGGGAAATGGACACCGACGCAATCATCTCTCGCCAGCCTCAATTAGTTCTAGTTGATGAATTAGCGCATACCAACATTCCTGGTTCTCAACATGAGAAACGCTATCAGGATGTCGAACAAATTCTGACTGCTGGAATTGATGTTTTCTCTACCGTTAATATCCAGCATCTAGAGAGTTTAAATGATCTTGTGTTGCAGATCTCAGGCGTTGTCGTGCGGGAGCGCATTCCCGATCGCCTGCTCGATGAAGCCGACGAAGTTGTGGTTGTTGACGTAACGCCCGAAACACTGGAAGAACGTTTGATTGAGGGAAAGATTTATGCGCCTGAAAAGATCGATCAGGCGCTACAAAATTTCTTTCAGCGACGCAATCTCATTGCACTACGAGAGCTTGCATTGCGAGAGGTTGCTGACAACATTGAAGAAAACAATGGCACAACAGTTGCAGAAAAACGCTATTGCAATATTCATGAACGGGTCATGGTTTGCCTTTCAACCTATCCCAATTCCATTCGACTATTGCGTCGGGGTGCAAGAATTGCAAGCCACATGAATGCAAGACTTTATGCCCTATTTGTAGACAATCCAGAACAGTTTTTGACAAAAGCAGAAAGTCTCCACGTAGAAACTTGTGAAAAGCTCTGTCGTGAGTTTGGAGGCGAGTTTTTGCGGGTTGAGGGGCATGATCCATTATCCAGAATGATCGAAATTGCTCAACGAGAACGAATTACCCAAATTGTAGTCGGCGAGACACACCGATCGCGCTGGGAGTTGTTCATTAGAGGATCGATCGTACAGCGATTAATGCGATCGCTCCCTGACATTGACCTTCACATCATCGCAACCCAACAGCCTCCAACCTGAGTCCACCAGGGTTTTAATAGCTTGCGTCACCTAAGTGTTTAACCTAAAAAATTTCTGTAGAAAAAAAAGATTGACCTCTTCGTGGCTTTACGGTATTTTTACAGTTACAAAAGCTTAGCCAAATTCAATCTCTCCTATTAGCTACTTGCTAAAGGTGATGTTGAGACGGGGGGTTTAATTGGGGCACATCTCTATTCAATGCATTGGTATTTTACATTCAAATAGCATATCGATTAGGGAGGACTTTCTTAAGTCTTTGCCCGTCAACTAGCTCCGTTGGCCTTTGGTACAAAGTCTGCAAAGTTGGTATTTTTATGAGTGCCATATAGCAGCATCCTGTTCTCGTCAGTGTTCCTGGTTGGTAAAGAGTCGTCTTCTTATACCTGCCCTTGGCTCTGGGGAGAAGTTCGTGTTGCCTTAGATTCAGAGCTTAGGGTCGGGTTGTTGTTTAGGGTGAAATAATCTACCATGCTCCTGACTCAAGAAAAGCGAGTTGCTTTGATTTCTGTTTGTGGTGATCCTGCTGCTGAGATTGGGCAGGAAGAGGCTGGAGGGGAAAATGTTTATGTCCGTCAGGTTGGACTGACGCTAGCCCAGCAGGGCTGGCACGTGGATATGTTTACTCGCCGGAACGATCCCAATCAGGCTGCAATCGTTCAGCACTTGCCCAATTGTCGAACAATTCGGGTAAAGGCTGGTCCTGCGGCATTTATGAGCCGAGATCATCTATTCGAGCATCTACCAGAGTTTGTGGAGCAGTTTCAGCAATTTCAGCAGCGGGAAGGGGTGCAATACTCCCTGATTCACACTCACTATTGGTTGGCGGCGTGGGTCGGAATGCAGCTAAAGCAGGCTCAACCCCTGGTTCAGCTGCATACTTACCACTCGCTGGGTGCAATCAAGTACAACACGGTGAGCGATATTCCAGCGATCGCTACCCAGCGGCTAGAGGTCGAAAAAGCTTGCCTGGAAACGATCGATTGTGTTGTCGCAACCAGCCCTCAAGAGCAAGAGCATATGAGGACTCTGGTTTCTAAGAAAGGCAAGATTGAAGTGATCCCCTGCGGCACGGACTTAGAAAAGTTTGGCAACATTAGCCAACTGGAAGCGCGGCAGCAGCTGGGAATTGACCCTGAAGCTAAGGTTGTCCTGTATGTGGGTCGCTTTGATCCCCGTAAGGGCATTGAAACTTTGGTGCGAGCAGTTGCCAAATCTAGCTTGCGAGATCAGGGTGATTTGAGGCTGATCATCGGCGGCGGTAGCCGACCGGGCCAGTCTGATGGCAAAGAGCGCGATCGCATCGACAGCATTGTTTCTGAATTAGGACTAGACCCAATCACAACCTTCCCTGGTCGTTTGGACGATTCCAACTTGCCGCAACACTATGCCGCAGCAGATGTGTGCGTCGTCCCTAGCCACTACGAGCCGTTTGGCTTGGTGCCCCTGGAGGCAATGGCTAGCCGTACCCCAGTCATTGCCAGCAGTGTTGGCGGGCTGAAGTTTACCGTTGTTCCTGAAGTCACCGGATTACTGGTGCCACCCAAAGACGAGTTGGGGTTTGCTACGGCGATCGATCGCATCCTCAGCGATCCCGCCTGGCGAAACCAGCTTGGCGAAACGGCTCGACAGCGGGTTGAGATCGCCTTTAGCTGGCAGAGCGTTGCTGCTAACCTGGGTCAACTTTATACCAGCTTGCTTGCCCAGGCGACTGCGATTCAAGCAAAGTCGTCTGTTCCTACAGCGATCGCCACCAAGAAGAATCGCGTAGCGTAGGACACCATAAATTCCAAATTTCAGGAATTTAATTAGGTGGTTGCTTTTGATTGACTAACAAAAGTTAGGACACAAAACGAGGAGTCAGAGCAATGCTAAATGTTGAAGATTATGCAGTTCACCGTAAAACCGGATGGATTGGCAAGGTTACGGGTTATGGACACCTGATGCTCAACGGCACGTACTTACCTACGCTCAAAGTGCATCTGCTCAAAGGTTCAGGCGCAGTTCAAGGCAGCGTTATCGAAGACCTTTCTTCCTCTTGGATGGAAATAGACACAGAATATAGCCATAGCGCATAGTACGGCGCTAAGCGCCCTGATTAAGGCGTTCCTTGAGTGGAGTCCCCCACTGCGCGAGAGCCTCCACTCAAGGAATGTGTCTTGAGATATGCACGTGGCGCTGTACAAGTGTCTTACACTCAGTGAACTAGTAGAAACCTGCCCTACGCAACACGTGGGGTAGGTTTTTAATGGTTTAGCTAAGAGGTTTGCCCCTCACAACCGATTCATCCCGTGCTATAGACTTAGAGCAAGGGAAGAGTAGGCGCAGGTGGTTGCGGATGCAAGTCTGAGGAAAGTCCGGGCTCCCCAAAGACCAAACTTGCTGGGTAACGCCCAGTGCGGGCGACCGTGAGGAAAGTGCCACAGAAACATACCGCCGATGGAGTTTTAGACTCACAGGTAAGGGTGCAAGGGTGCGGTAAGAGCGCACCAGCAGCGTCGAGAGGCGCTGGCTCGGTAAACCCCGGTTGGGAGCAAGGTCGAAGGAGCAACGGTTGGTCTTTTTCCGGCTCCGGGTAGAAATGGTGAATCCATTTCTGCGAAACCCGCTAGAGGTGTCTGGCAACAGACATCCCAGATAGATAACTGCCCTTTTAGCAGTTTTCCTGCTAGAGGAACAGAACCCGGCTTATGTCCGACTCTTCCCTTTTTTCCATTCCCTCATGTCCAGGTTCAGGCTGAATGTCTCTGATTGATCCCCGTCGCCCAAAGCAGCTTCGTCAACTGGTAGAAAGGATTGGACTGCCATCCGACTCTCCGGTTAAGTGGGATCTCTTAGATTTAGCACTGACCCATCCAACTGCTTCGCCTGAAGCAAATTATGAACGGCTAGAATTTGTTGGAGATGCAGTTGTAAAGCTAGCAGCAGCAGAATTTTTATTTGAAACTTATCCTCAGTTCAGTGAGGGAGTACTTTCGGCAATTCGAGCGGTTTTAGTTAGCGATCGCTCTCTAGCAGCGATCGCTGATGCTTACGGGTTCGACCGCTATCTGCTTGTCGGAAACAGCGCCTCACGAGACAAAGTTGGGCGAGAAACCCGTTTGGCAGATGCCCTAGAAGCCGTTTTAGCAGCACTCTACCTCAGTACTCACAGCCTTAACCTGATTCATCCCTGGCTAGATTCCCACTTGCAGGAAGCAACCGAGACGGTTCTGCGCGACCCTACTCTGCAAAATTACAAAGGCGCACTGCAAGCCTGGACGCAAACTTACTATCAAATGCTGCCCGAATACCGCGTCACTGAAATTGGTCAGAACTACGGCGACAGTGAACGATTTATGGCAGAAGTCTGGTTTCAAGGGCAACAATGGGGGCAGGGTAAAGGCCAATCCAAAAAGGCGGCAGAACAGGCGGCTGCCAGAGTTGCGTTTTTGGCATTGCGGCGAACAGAGGGAAAGTAGGGGTGAGGTAGGTAGTAGGTGGCATATAGGCTCAAGAGCAACCTCCCTCACCTGTTCCCTACCACAACTACCTACTGTCCAAGAGGCATAAAGGATGAAGGACAAGAAAACAGGTATTGCAGTATTTGGGGCAGGGCGATGGGGTATACATCTCGTCCGCAATTTTTTAGAGCATCCGAAGGCTCGATTGGTGGCGGTGGTTGATCCTGAGCGCGATCGCCTCAAGGCCCTGGCTGAGCGGTTTCCTCTGAATGATGTCAAGTTAAGTACCGATTGGGCGGCGGTGATGCGGCTACCGGAGGTTCAGGGGGTGGCGATCGCCACTCCAGCAACAACTCATGCCCTGCTAATTCAGTCTGCGCTAGAGCAGGGACATCACGTGCTTTCAGAAAAGCCATTGACGTTAGACGGGGCAGAATCGATCAAACTTTGCCAGCTTGCTGAACAACATCAGCGACAGCTTGTGATTGATCACACCTATCTGTTTCATCCAGCGGTGCAGCAAGGCAAAAGAACCGTTCAATCTGGAGTATTGGGGGATCTTCGCTATGGCTACGCTGCCCGCACCCATCTCGGCCCTATCCGTCAAGACGTTGATGCACTTTGGGATTTGGCAATTCACGACATCGCCATTTTTAACCACTGGTTGAATCAAGCACCCACCCAAGTACAAGCACAGGGTACGGTCTGGCTACAGTCTCAGTCACCCAATGCACAGCTATTTCCCCAGGGATTGTCTGATCTGGTGTGGCTGAAACTAATCTACCCCAGCGGCTTTCAGGCATTTATCCACCTCTGCTGGTTTAATCCTGACAAGCAGCGGCGGCTCTGTGTTGCTGGCAGTCAGGGAACGCTGATTTTTGATGAGCTAGCTGCCTCCCCTCTAACGCTCCAGCGGGGACATCTAGATCGGGTTGAACAGTACTTTATTCCCACAGATCAGAGCAGTGAAGCGTTAACGCTAGAGCCTGCTGAACCGCTACGACAAGTTTGTGATCACTTCCTGGACTGCGTTGTCCACGATCGCCCCTCTGAAATTTCCTCTGGTTGGGTTGGCACAAAGCTAGTGCAGATTCTTTCAGCACTAACTGCTTCCCTCAATCAGGGCGGTCAGGTCATGAACGTACCCTAGCACTAGGTTCCATCGCGCTAATCACTCAGGTTAGAACAAGAGAGGGAAGATTTTTTCCCATCTTTCACCGCAATCGGTACGGGCGATCGCTATCGTACAGCCGGATGTTCTGTAACAGCCTCAGCGATTGGCTTCTGAGAACTTTCGGGTTCCGTAGGAGCCGCAGGAAGTTGAGACACAGTGGCGATCGGCAGTGCAATTTCTACAGTGGTGCCCTGACCCACGCCAGCGCTGTGTAGCGTAATGCTGCCTCCCATCAGCTCAATCAAGTTTCGAGAAATAGCCAACCCTAAACCAGTTCCCTCAAATTTGCGCGTTGTTGTACCATCAACCATAACAAAAGGGCGAAACAGCTTGTGTTGTTGGGTGGGGTCGATGCCAATACCTGTATCTTGAACTGAAATAATTACCCACGCTTCAGGATTAACAGGAGTTTCATTTGTGCGATGTCCGTTGGAGTGAGCAGTTTGAACGGAATCCACTGCGGTCTCAATACGAGTGTCAATCGTGATACTGCCGTGATCTGTAAACTTAATTGCGTTGTAGATAACATTGAGCAGCACTTGCTTTAGCTTCGCCGGATCAGAGCGAACCATAACTGGCTCTGGCATCTCTGGTACGCCCAGCCTTAGCCCCTTCTCATGAATCTGCATACTTTGCAGATCAATAACCTCTTGAAGAATCCGCCGCAGGTCGATTAGCTCAATTGAGAGGGAAAGCGTTCCAGCCTCAATCTTGGCAATGTCCAGCAGATCGTTAATGATTTTGAGCAAGTGGATCGCGGCCTCATCTGCTCGATCAAGAAACTCTACCTCTTCTTCGGGCGTATCGCAGCAGTCATCTCGAACCAAGCGAATGCAGCCAATAATCGCATTCAGCGGTGTCCTGAGTTCATGGGAAGTGTTAGCAAGAAATTCGCTTTTGAGCTGGTTAGCGGCTTCTGCTTCCTGCCATGCTGCCTCTAGCTCTTTAGCCCGCTCCTCCAGCCGTCTCACCATGTTGTCGAGGACTTCAGCCAGGTGGTTGAGTTCTCGAATCCGAAAATTCTTGGGCGCACGTTGCAAGGGGTCACGTTTATGAATGTGACGGGCATACTTCCCCAATTGCTCAATGGGTAGAGCTAAATCTCTGGCCATGTAAAGCATGGCTAAAAGGTGAGCAGCCAACAGCCCTGTAGTTAAAATTACCAGGATGCGCTTGATGTCTTCCAAGCCGTGCAGGGCGCTGTCCAAGCGAGTTACAGCCAGGACTGTCCAGGTTCGATCTTCGGTTGGGCTGATGTTGATATGAATAGGGCTGTAGCCAGCTAACCATTCTTCCCTGTCCCCAACAAAGTTAAAGATGTGACGAACGTTGGGATCATCGCCTCGCAGGACATTATTAACGATATTCTCAAAGCGATCGGCATCTGGTTCGTCTTTAATGTTTTGCCCAACCTGGCTAACTAGCGGATGCGCTAGAAAAACGCCATCCTGATCAATGATTGTGGTGTAGCCCAGCAGCGAACCTGGCTCACCGCTTTCCCGCTGCTGGATAACCGACTGAGCAGCCAGAGTATAGCGCAGTTGCCCGTTCTGGTCATAAACGGGGGTACTAATGATCAGATTTAGCTCGGTAGCAAATTCTGCTGGGTCAACTTGAGCAGATTCGCTGCTCGGTTCAGATTGTCCATCTGGTATGGCCTGCCTGTTAGACAGCGTATTGAGGTAGAAACTATCGACGTTAATTTCACTTTGCTGGGTAGCCCAGGGCATCTCAATTTCAGAGAGGATGGGCTGATTCCCACAGGTTGTAGCAGTCAGGTTGCCTGTTTGCCAATCAATCAACTGAAGGCAATGGATTTCGGTGGGCAGATCGGTTGCCAGTTGATTTAGGTAGGTCTGGATAGTTTCAGGTTGTCCTGCTTGCAGGATGGAGGTACGGCTTGCAGTTGCTAGATTTGTCTGCAACGCTTTGATGAGGGACTGAATGTCTTCTGCTTTGCGAATTGCGCTTTCGGCGAGGTTTTGACGAGCAGTGTACAGCAGGCTGGTACGAGCTTTGCGAAAGGTCACTCCTACTCCCAGCAAGAGAATTGGGATACTGAGTACTAGAATCCGCGATAGCAGAATCCGGCGAAAGGAGGATTGACCTAGCATAGCCATAGCGATTGCTGAATCAAGGAACAAAGCTGCTCTTAAAGCTTAATATTCAACCACATTGAGTAGCTCAGACATCCGTACACTGAGACGAATTTTTTCAGAGACTCTTTATCCAGATGAAGAATTAAACCGAGTAAAGGTTGAATGGATGTGGGCAAAATCTAGCTGATGCGATATCGAGTGGCGATCGCCCCCTTATCTTGCCTCACCCTGACCCAAGTTGACTGTTACTACAACAGACTAAAAACTCAAGCTTCGCACTCTACTAAAGAAATGTACCGACAGTAGACCATGAGTAAACCATCAGTATACATTTTTCCATCGAGTAGATCTTCATCCGGTGTAGATGGCTTGGAGGAAAAGTCTCACCCTGTCGGCATTCTAGACGGCGAATCAGGTTAGATTGTTGCCAATCGACTGTCGCTAATATATTCACCCGTCGAGAATTGCTACAGCGCTCTAATTCGGCAACAGATTAGAATTTGGTGAAAAATTAGATTGCAACCTGCTGGAAGATTCTAACGGTTCGCCTAGCGCTTGAGCCAGTTGTGCAGGCGTTAAAAATCGCACTAGATCAATGGGCAGAGCGGGTTCACTGATGCGCTCAGCATAGGCGGCCCCAAGATAGCGCAGGTAATCTGTATCTTTGGTTAAATGAAGCTGAAAAAATGCGGTACTCATGGCGTTGATATAGCTACGGGCAAGGGCTGGACTGGGTCCAATAATTTCTGGTGGAAGGGTCACGATTTCGCTACCAATTTCAGAAGTACCAATGGTTGAAAAGTGAGTCGAGCCGCGCATCATTAATAGATATTTGTTGGGCGTAGTGAGCCAGGTAAACGGACGAATCTGCTCAAGCAAAGCGGGTGCAACAGTATCTGCATTACCTGAAACCAGCATGACGGGAATGTCAATTTCGCTAAAGCCTGCCGGGCCTAAGATAATGCTGCCGATCGGATTGATTGCCATAATAGCTGCAACTCGCTCGTCTCGCAGATCGGCGGCAGGGGGCACCAGTTCTTCGGCTCGGCACTGAAGCAGTAGTGACAGATTGAGCGTGCTTTCCTCAGCGGCACAGTCCTCTGTCAGTTGCTGAAAGTTAATCTGTGCGCCTGCTAGCGCCAGGGCTGTGTAACCGCCAAAGGACTGCCCTACAACACCGACTTGCCGCAGATCCAGCCTGCCTTGAAAGGCAAAGTCTGACTGATTTAGCCTTTCCAATTCATCCAGCAGATAAGTAACGTCTAGCGGACGGTTGATGAACTCGGCGGGTTCTGTCACCTGACTGGCTCTTCCCTCAATCAGTGCCCGGAGTTGGTCAGCATTGCTGCCTGGGTGTTCTGGAATGGCAACTGCAAAACCGTAGGAAGCCAGGTGTTCTCCCAAGTAGGCATAGGTAGTGCGGTCTGAACCCAGTCCGTGCGACATGATAATCACCGGAACAGAGGGGACAGGCGTTAAGGGGTAAGCTGGGTCGCTAGTCGCCTCAAGGGGAAGATAAACATCGGCAACAAAGGTGCGATCGCGGCTTGTATCATTGAGCGTAATGGTTTGCCTCTGCCAGGTAAACCGCCCTAACCGTCGAGGATCGGGCGGCGATGACAGGTCAGTAATCGGGTCGGAAGCTGCCTCTCGTTCAGATTGTTGTTCGATCGCATTGACGGCTTCAGCAGTTTGGTTGATCAGTTGCTCTAAACTGCTGACGACTGCCAGGGTGCGGTTCAGGTCAATGCGGATACCTGCAACCGGAAATTTTCTCAGGACGTTTAGCGGTGTTAGCCCTCCTGGGTCATCAGCAGCCAAAATTAGGGCAGCGCGAAGGGCATAAAACCCAGATTCACGAGCTTCAGTTTGAATGATTTCGCCTAGCCGCCTGAGTAGGATTTCACCCTGGTCGGTGTAAAGGAATTGGGCGATCGCCACTGGGCTTAGCTCTGCTTCAGCTTGGAGCAGGGTACGCAATTGCTCTAACTGCTCTGGGCTAGCGTATTGAGTGTAGGCTTCAAGATCAGCCTCAATGGTGCCCTGTCTGGCATACGTCTCCAAAGAATCAATAGAAATAGAGCGCTCAATGATGCCATAGGAAAAGTAGATGCGCTCAGCCGCAGAAGCTGGAGAGATCACTAGAACTATGGGCAAAACCGCCGGAATTAGAATAGATTTTAGTCTAGCCCCAACCCAACGAGTCGCTCGTCGAATTGAAGGGGAAGAAATTAGGCGCGATCGCAAATGCCTGGCGATAAAAGGCAAGGCAGGATCAGAGCAATTCATATTTGTTGAATAACCGTGATTTTTACACCATTACAGCTAGAAAAAGCCGTAATCAGAATGCTTTCAGTCCATAGAGACGCATAACCCCCTCTAATCTGCCAACAACTCTAGTAATTGTGCTTCCGACAGTTGGGTGATTCCGAGGGACTCAGCTTTTTCTAACTTAGATCCGGCCTCTGCGCCAACGACCAGATAGTCAGTTTTAGCGCTGACCGAACCCGTGACTTTGCCGCCTGCCGCCTGAATCATCTCTTTTGCCTCGTCGCGTTTCAAGGTTGGCAATGTCCCTGTAATGACAAACGTTTTACCTGCCAGTTTGGATGCGGTAGGGGCGGAGTTAGGAGCGGCACCCACCAGCTGAAGTCCCTGAGCTTTGAGGCGATCGACTAGCGCTCGGTTGGCAGGCACATGGAACCAGTCATATATTGCCTGAGCAATTTCAGTTCCAATACCATGAACAGTTTCAATTGTTTCTGGTTCAGCTTCGGCAAGCTGTTCTACTGAGGAAAATCGTTCGGTTAGAATCTGGGCGTTGACACTGCCGACGTGCCGAATTCCCAGTCCATATAGCACTCGCGACCAGGGCTGCGTTTTAGATTGGGCGATCGCCCCCACCAGTTTCTCAGCCGACTTTTTACCCATCCGGTCTACAGACATCAGTTGCTCTACCGTCAGGTCATAGAGGTCAGCAACCGTGCGAATTAGCCCCCGATCGACAAACTGCTGCACCCATTTTTCGCCTAGCCCATTGATGTCTAGCGCATCACGGCTAACCCAATGCTCCAGTGCCTTTCGCAAAATTGCCGGACAGGACGCATTGATGCATCGAACCACCGCTTCATCCTCTAGTCGCACAACGGGCTGACCGCAAGCGGGGCAATGGGTCGGCATTTGAAATGGCTGGGTACCCGCAGGTCGTAGCTCCGTCAGCACCCGCACCACTTCGGGGATAATTTCGCCTGCCTTGCGCACAATCGCCGTGTCGCCCACCCGGATGTCTAGCTCGGCGATGCGATCGCCATTATGTAAAGTAGCTCGTGAAACGGTCGTTCCAGCTAGCTGCACTGGGCGCAGCTCTGCTGTCGGGGTCAACGCCCCGGTGCGACCGACGTTGATTGTAATGTCTGCTACGACGGTGGGAGCTTCTTCGGCTGGATATTTGAGGGCGATCGCCCAGCGTGGAAACTTTTGCGTAAACCCCAGCCGTTCCTGGAGCGCCAGCGGATTTAGCTTAACAACCACGCCGTCAGTTAGGTAAGGCAATTCTAGCCGCTCTGTAGACCAGCGATCGTAATACTCCTGCACCTCTGACAGCGATCGGCAAAGCTGCCGATTTGGGTTGACTCGAAAGTCGAGGCTTTGCAAGAATTCCAACGACTCCCACTGACTAGAAATATCACGGTGTAGTTCGCCTGCGATCGGATTTTGACGGTTAGAATTTTGCTGATCGGAATCTGGGGGGGGCGATCGCCCGGTTCAGGAATGTGCAGCGTGTAGGCAAAAAAATCCAGCCGCCGCCGTGCCACAATCCGCGAGTCTAGTTGCCGTAGGGTACCAGCCGCTGCGTTACGCGGATTGGCAAACAGCGCCTCTCCCGCCTGTTCTCGCTCCTGGTTAATGTGCTGAAACACGTCTAGCGGCAAAAACGCCTCGCCCCGCACTTCCACCACCCCAGGCGGATCGTCCGTCGCCAGCCGCAGCGGAATCGTGCGAATCGTGCGGACGTTCTGGCTAATGTCTTCGCCCATCACTCCATCGCCTCGCGTTACACCCCTGACCAAAACTCCATGTTCATAGGTCAGCGCTAGCGCAGAGCCGTCAATTTTCAACTCGCAAACATACTCAAACTTCTCAACTGGCGCGACTCGCTGCCAGCGCTCCTGCCAGGCGGCAAACTCTTCCAGGTTGAACGCATTCTCCAAACTGTAGAGAGGAATATTGTGTCGCACCGAGGAAAATTGAGCAGCCGGACGCTCTCCCAACCGCTGAGTAGGGCTATCTGGACTGATCAACCCTGGATACTTTGCCTCTAAATCCTGTAGCTCTCGATAAAGCTGGTCATAGACCGCATCTTCCATCTCTGGAGCATCCAGAACATAGTAGGCATAGCTTGCCCGCTGAAGCACTCGGCGCAGTTCTTTAACCCGCTGTTTGATTTCGGGCGGCTGTTTAACTTCAAAGGTGGGCTGTTCCACAAGCTTTCTCCACTGGCGATCGCTCCCAGTAACCAGAGCTAGTCTAACGCCTAAACAAAGCCTGTAGCGCTGTTCTCACAGGAGGAGCAGTTTAGAATTTGACAGCGCCATATTTGTCAAATTTGCAAATAAAATATGTGCAGGATTCACGCCGACGAGACAGAGTCTAAGCGATCGCATCGCCGTAAACCCCTCGTTACTAGTAGGGGTTGAAATCTGGGTTGGAAAATGCAATTCTGGGCAATCTTCTTCGTAATTTCTCTAGGAATGATAGAACTCTATCAATGGTTACAGGGTTTCGTATTGCCTCTGCCTGCTCTAATAGCGGCAGGGGTGCTGCTGGCGATCGCCTCCAATCGCCACAAGCCCGCAGGCTTACCCTGGCAAAGCCCTTCTCCAAAATCCTTCAAACCCTCTTCCTCTAACTCCCAAACCCTTGAAGAAAAGGCCCTATCTTCCACCTCCCCGCCTCCTACTCTCCCATCTTCATCCCCTCGACCCTCGCCTCAACTTCCTAACCTCACCCCTCCAAAGGCTTCATCGCAGCATTCCATTTCGTTTACAATTCGCAAACCGAAGCAAAATTCGTAGTTTCCCTTTAGAGGGAGTTTCTAAAAGCACATCAGAAATATTGATAGTAGGGTTGTGGGATTGAAAGAGTTTAGGTAGTATTAGAGCTTCAAACGTAGCGATCGCTCCTGAATCAAGCCCTGGAATGCTTGATATTAGAAGACTACAGCTTGAGTATTCATCCGGTAGAGTGAAGCTTGAGAGGCGATCGCCAAATTCAGAAGAACAATGAAGAGATCGCAAAGAAATTCTTTTGAATACTGAATATTCTGATTTGCATCTACCGATTGGGTAAAGGTGTGGGGGCGTAATTCGTTACGTCCCCACTCTTATTTGAGGGGGATATCGCACTGACTCTCATTTCCACATTTGCAGCCTGGCAGAGTAGCATGAAGAAGTGTTGCACAAACCCTGAGTTAGATGTTACATTTCTTTACAGAAACCAAACATACCTAGACGTGACTCAGGTTTCAGATCTAGTTTTTCAGGCTGACACTGATGCACTGCTCTGGTATCGGGTTCTATCCTCCCAACACAGCAAGTTCAGCCAGCCCAAGCTATCAGGCTGGCTTTTGTTTGATTAATCTCCAGTATTTCCTGGAACTGCTGCCTATGGATTACAGGTTTTCCTTCAGAAATCGAAATCTACCGTTGGAACTAGGGGTTAAGCTAGCTCCAGGTTTAAGGTCATGGTAACTTAGTGGATGGCGCAGACATTTTGAGGTGGAAGAGTCGCAGTCAGGCTCCTGAACTTCGTGCTTTGAGAACTGTTGAGGTCGCTGAGTCATTATCAGAAGCTTCATTTCTCTCTTGAGCATGAAGTTCCCCAGAGAGAATGTTCCTTAATATCCACTAAGGTGATGTGTTGCTGAAGTTTGGTCAAAGTGTCAACTAATTGAGTTTTATCGAGTCTTACAGTTTAGTGACCCTCGCTCTCTATCCTTAGCCAGTCCCAAAGCAGCACTTTTTAGCAAATTTGTTCGACTCCAAAGTCTAGAGGTATCTTTGTTCTATGTCTATTCGTCTTTATGTAGGCAATTTGCCTAGAGAACTGGAACGCCAGGAACTAGAGGCTGTGTTTGCTGAATTTGATGATTCAGTCTCTACTAAAGTCATCACCGATCGCAAGACTGGAAAATGTCGCGGTTTTGGCTTTGTCACCGTCAAAAATGACGAACAAGCTGACCAGTTGATTGAGAAGTTTAACGGCTTCGTCCTCAAAGACAGTGCCCTCAAAATTGAAAAGGCACTGCCCCGCTCTAAGGGCAAAGAGGAGGGCGATGCAAATGAAGCTGAAACCAGCAGCACTGCTCCTGCTCCTAACAGCAAGCGCAGCAAAGGCGGTGGTGGCAAGTCCAAGCGTCCTGCTGCGGCAAGCTCCTCTGAGCCTGAAGCAGTGCAGCCCGATCCACGCTGGGCCCAGGAGCTAGAAAAGCTGAAGCAGCTTCTTGCAACCCAAACTGCTAACTCATAATTCTGTGGTTCTGTAGTTTCTTGATTGCTAGCCTCGAAGACGGTCTAACGCTGCTCGTCTGACAAGGGACTGGTTGTGGTGACAATATGCCTGCTGTAGTAGAAGTTTGGCCAGACCTGATTCCTACTGTGGCAGGTATATTTTTTACAGCGCTTCGCGCTTGAGGGTGTTTAGACTTTCAAGACTTTAGACAATTGAAAACTGCTGTAGTTATTGCTCATTGGTCAATGGGGAGTCATTAGGGCACTGTTTGAACGGAAGATCGAGGTTGATTGCGTCGATTTCTTGCTGTTCCAGGCGGTTAACTTCACCAATATAGGAGTTGAGAATTTGGGACAGGCGGCTGTCATAAAAGCGGTGTAGGCTGTGATTGGGGGTGGCGGGGAAACCTCGTCTTTTTTTGTGTCTACCGCCAGCACCCGGATCAAAGGTTTGAATGTTATGGGCGATCGCCCACTCAATCGGCGTGTAATAGCAAGCGTCAAAGTGCAGGCTGTCAAATTCCTCTAAGCAGCCCCAGTAGCGCCCATAAAGCTGATCGCCTTTGGTCAGGCAAAACGACATCGCAACGGGTCGATGCCCTTGCTCGTCATAAGCCACGACTAGAGCAACCCGGTGACAATAACGGGGGTAAAGTTGCTCAAAGAAGCGGCGGGTCAAATATTTGCTGCCCCACCAGCCAAACTTGTCGCAGGTGTCGCCATAAAAGTCATACATCTGGGAAAGCAGCGATTTAGGAATTTCGTCTCCGGTGAGTACCGTTAATCGTAAGCCAGCTTTCTCAACGGACTTGCGTTCTCGCTTGATGTTGCGCCTTTGGTTAGCGTTAAATGCACCCAGGTAATCATCAAAGGTATAGTAGCCCTGATTTTGCCAGATGTAGCTGTGGTGTAGCCAACTGACAAAGCCGTGTCGCTCCATCACCGTGCGCCATTGCGGATCGACATAAAGAAAATTGCAGCCAGAGACGCGGTTGCGGGTACAGAAATGGGCGATCGCCTCTACCATCAGTTCTGTAATTTCGTCTTCGTCTTCGTTGGGGGCAATCAAAAAGCGATATCCCTCAGCCGGAGTAAAGGGCGACATTCCCAACAGCTTGGGGTAGTACTGTATGCCTAGTCGCTGGGATAGGTCTGCCCACTGGTGGTCAAACACAAATTCGCCGTAGCTGTGTCCCTTCAGGTAGAGGGGCGCGGCTGCAATTAGGGTGCGATCGCGCCATACTGTCAGGTGATTGGGCAACCAGCCTGCTTTGGCAGTAGCGCTACCAGACGTTTCCATGTTGTTGAGCCATTCCCACTCCAAGAACGGGGTCTTGAGTGGCAGTGCCAGCGCATCCCATTCGGCTTGGGGGACTTCAGCCAGCTTGTTAATCCAAGCGAGGGAATAGCGAGGCTTGAGTTGTTCCACCATGTTTATAGATTCGGATACCAGTCAGATATCAAAGGGTTGAATTGGCTTATTTAGGGGCGATCGCCAGCGTTTCAGGTTGGCCAGGGTCGCCGCTCAGACTTACTCCGCGTTGATTTGCGTGGAGATGTCGGACGATTTTGTAAATAATTTCGATTTTGTCAGAAGCGTTAACCTTCTCAGCCAGGTCTGTCAGGCGGATAGACTGTCCCGTTTCTCGCAAAACCTCAACCACTTGCCGTTGCAGGTCTAAAACTGCCGCCGCTGCTTTTTTGCCTGCCTCAACGCCAGGTTGGTGATAAGCGTTGATGTTAACCAGGGAAGCGTAGAAACCGACTGCTCGTTCATACAGCGCAATCAGCGCCCCAACCGTGTAAGGGTTCACTTCAGGAATTGTTACTGTGATTGAGTCTCGCTGATTTTCATAGAGTGCTTGACGGGTGCCTTGAAGCAACCCCGACAAATAGTCTCCAGAGGTTACGCCTGATTCGACTGTAACAGATTCGCCCTCGCGGTCTTCCAGCACCTCAATGAAGGTAAGAAAAAAGTTCGGTACACCTTCTCGCAACTGCTGCACATAGGCGTGTTGGTCAGTCGAGCCTTTGTTGCCGTAAACCGCGATGCCCTGGTAAACCGTGTTGCCAGCCAGGTCTTTCTCCTTGCCCAAGGATTCCATCACAAGCTGTTGCAGATAGCGTGAAAATAGTAACAGACTGTCTTTGTAGGGCAGAACGACCATATCCTTTTCGCCCCTACCGTTTCCAGCAAAGTACCAGGACAGCGCTAGCAGTGCGGCTGGGTTGCCTTTGATGTCGGGTACGCGGGTAGCAGCGTCCATTTCCTTTGCGCCAGCTAGCATCGCGTCGATGCCAATTCCCTGAAGTGCGGCGGGAAGTAGGCCGACGGCTGACAGTTCTGAGGTGCGTCCACCCACCCAGTCGTGCATTGGGAAGCTGGCCAGCCAACCTTCGGTTTGCGCTACTTTGTCCAAGTTGCTGCCTCTGCCTGTGGTTGCAACGGCATATTTGGCAAAATTTAGCCCCTGTTTTTCATAGGCGTGCTTGATTTCTAACATCCCATTGCGGGTTTCAGGAGTGCCGCCCGACTTGGAAATGGTAATCACCAGCGTGGTAGAAAGTCGGTCTTGTAGTTGCGCCAAAATGCGATCGATTCCTGCGGGGTCGGTGTTGTCAATAAAGTGAATATTCAGGGGTGGAAAGACTGGAGACAGAGCCTCCGCGACAAATTCTGGGCCAAGTGCAGAACCGCCGATGCCAATGGAGAGAATATCGGTAAATTTTTCTGCCTGGGGCGGGTGAATTTCGCCGCTGTGAACTTTCTGGGCAAAGGTGCGAATTTGCCCTAGGGTGTCGATGATATCTTGCTTTAACTCTGGGGTAGGGGCTAGTTCCGGGTCGCGCAGCCAATAGTGTCCTACCATGCGGTTTTCGTCAGGGTTGGCGATCGCCCCCTTCTCCAACGCCGCCATATCCTGAAAAGCCTTTTCAAACTTAGGCTGCAACATCGCTACAAATTCGTCATCAAACCGCATTCGACTGACATCGAGATAAAGCTCCAATCCCTCATGGTAGTAAAGCCAGTCTTGGTAACGTTGCCAGAGTGCAGCGGCATCCATAGCAAATTTCAACTCGTAGTGGGTCAATCACAGTTTAGCGACTCAAGCCCAACCCGTTGAGAAACATAAGGATAGAGTTTAGGTTTTACAAACCTACCTTCTAAAGATGATGTGAAGCGAGAGCTTCACCCATTTCCCAATCAGGGATTGCGTCTCCCTTGATACGGGCTGCCTCGCTGAATGCGGTACAATTCATACGCAATATTAAACAAACAGAACAGTTGGCCAATCGCCTGGGGGTGTCCCTAGAGCCTGCAATGATGGCGATCGCCAAACGTTTCCCTCTTCAAACTTGGCATGGAAGGCTATATTGTTTCACTCATCATCTTCACTACGATCTTTGCCCTGTTTGGCTTAGGGCTAAATTTGCAGTGGGGCTTCACCGGACTGATTAACTTTGGACACGTTGCGTTCATGGCCGTCGGCGGCTACGTCACAGTGCTGCTGAGTGACCTCGACGTGCCCCTTCCGCTGCTGATTTGGCTGCCGCTTTGTGTGTTGATTGGCTCAATTTTTGCAGCCCTGCTGGGGCTACTGATTGGGCTATCGACGGTGCGACTACGAGAAGACTATCTGGCGATCGTCACGATTGGCGTTTCAGAAATGGTGCGACTCGTTGCTTTGAATGAAGAATGGCTAACTCGCGGGGCATTTGGCGTTCAAGGCTTTCCGCTCCCCTTACAAGGCTTTGCTCCCACGTTGCTTACCCGCATTGGGATGCTGGCTATTTTTACTGGAGTAGTCGCGCTGGGTTACTGGCAGTTGTGGAAATGGCTACGGCAAAGGCTCAAAGGAGTTTCTCGTCAGGCAATCATCAGAAGTTCCCTGGCAGTATCAGGCTACCTGGGTTCGCTCGGACTGCTGCTCTATGGAACCGTCGTTGGGGCACGTCAGCTCAAGCTAGCAGAAGGCATATCTGCCTGGCTGGTCGGTCTAATTCTGCTGGGCGCTCTAGTTGCAATTGTCTCGCTCTACACCTGGCTGGCGCGACAAACCATTCCTCGGCTACCAGACTGGTCTGCTGGACTGTCCCTGGTTTCCTGTTTGCTCTCTCTGGCGGTGGGTTTGTGGATCTACCAGTTTGCGGCCCATGCAATCTATACCTACTCGCGCACTTCGATTAAGACGGGGCTGATGTTCATCTCGGTGCTGGTAGTAGCACTGATTTTTTGGGGCTTGCAAAAGCTGGTGCGATCGCCCTGGGGCCGCGTTCTCAAAGCCATTCGTGAAGACGAAGAAGTCGCCAAAGCACTCGGCAAGAATGTCTTTTGGTATAAACTGCAAGCGCTGATGCTAGGAGGATTGGTCGCTGGGGTCGCCGGAGCGCTCTATGCTTGGCAGTTGACAACCGTTTACCCAGATAACTTTCAGCCGCTCGTCACGTTTAACGCCTGGACGATTGTGGTTCTGGGCGGTGCAGGCAACAACGTGGGTACGCTACTAGGTGCCGCTATTTTCTGGGCCTACCAGACCACGACTCGCTTCATTCTGGCTGACATCGTTCCCCTGGATGATGCACGCCTCGGTGCATTTCGCGTCATGATCATTGGACTATTGCTGATGGTGCTGATGGTTTGGCGGCCTCAGGGCATTTTGGGCAAGAAGGAGGAGCTAACTCTTGGTCGATAATTCGCATTCTCTTCTATCCGCTAAAAATCTTTACAAAAGCTTCGGCGGCATCAAAGCGGTAGATAACGCCTCTATCGAAGTAACTCAAGGCAGCATCACTGGGCTAATCGGGCCAAACGGTGCAGGTAAAACGACCTTGTTTAACCTACTGTCTAACTTCATTCACCCCGATAGCGGTGAGGTCATCTTTGACGGCGAGCCGATTCAGCAGTTGCAGCCCCACCAAATTGCTCAACAGGGAATGGTGAGAACCTTTCAGGTAGCCCGCGTTTTGTCTCGCCTATCGGTGATGGAAAATATGCTGCTGGCCACTCAGCACCAGTCCGGCGAAAACTTTTGGAATGTTTGGTTTCGTCCAGGGCAGGTACTTCAGGAGGAGCGATCGCAACGAGAACGTGCCAGCGAAATCTTGGAGTCGGTTGGGCTGGCCCACATGGCCCAGGAATATGCTGGGGCACTGTCAGGCGGTCAACGCAAGCTGTTAGAAATTGCCAGAGCCTTGATGGTGAAGCCCAAATTAATTTTGCTAGACGAACCTGCCGCCGGAGTCAACCCGACGCTAATCAACAAAATCTGCGAACACATCGTCCAGTGGAACCGGGAAGGATTATCGTTTCTGGTAATTGAGCATAATATGGACGTAATCATGTCTTTGTGCGATCGTGTCTGGGTCTTAGCAGAAGGCCGCAACCTGGCCTCTGGCACTCCTACCGAAGTACAAAAGAATACTCAAGTACTGGAAGCCTATTTAGGACAATAGCCTTCCAAAAATTGACTAGTTGATTCAGAAGCTATTCAGGGTTTTCCCAATTCTTGCCCGATACCTTGCAGCCAATCGTAAAGTTCTTATCCTGACCTCGGTGGCTTTTCGGGCGGATTTGGGCACTGTTAATAAATGACGGAATGGAACGACAGCACGACTAAGTTGAATCTGCCTCACTGGGAGGGGTGAATCGCACAATCACTCTAGATAATAAGGTAGTACTAACGTTGGATGTAGAGTCTAGAGAGCGTTGATACTCTCCCTCTAGTTGGTTCAGCCAATCTTCCGTCTGGGTGCAGCCGATTGTCCTCCCGCTCATCTTGATTCGCTCAAGTCGTTACCTTGATTAACTGAGGTGAACAACCAGGCGATCGCACTTTCTCTCTTACTGTTTCTTAAACGTTTTGCTCAGCTTTTGAGGTAGCAAGTGATTCTGGTAAGTTTTGCAAACGCGCCCAGTTTGATACAGCTATTGCAGTTGCAGATGATGCAGCAGATATCGCAAATGGCTGTTCAGTCACGTTTCGCCATTGTTCTGGTGTAAGGAGTCGCCCCATGATGACAGACTCAAACATCGGCTGCACATTGGCAAATCGCTACCAACTCATAGAAATGCTAGGACAGGGTTCTATGGGGCGCGTCTATGGAGCTAAGGACGTGCTGCTGGGAGGAGTGCCCGTTGCCATTAAGTTTCTCTCACAGACGTTACTCAACCAGAAAATGCGCGATCGCTTTGAACGTGAAGCGATGACCTGTGCGCTGCTGGGGCAAAAAAGCATTCACATTGTTAGAGTCACCGACTACGGTGTGAACGACGACGAAATTCCTTTCTACGTGATGGAGTATCTGCGTGGAGAAAGCCTGAGCGACCTGATTGCCTACCAGCCGCTCTCCCTACCCCGCTTCCTGAGCCTGATTCGCCATGTCTGTCTGGGGCTACAGCGAGCGCATCAGGGAATTCAGGTTGAGGGTGAGCTTTGTCCCGTGATTCACCGAGACATTAAGCCCAGCAACATTCTGGTAATTCAGGATGACAGCCTGGGAGAAATGGCAAAAATTCTCGACTTTGGCATTGCCAAGATGCTCCAGGCAGACAGCGGCCAGACCAATTGCTTTATGGGTACCCTGGCTTATTCTTCGCCTGAGCAAATGGAGGGGCGTGAGCTAGACGGACGCTCAGATATCTACAGCTTAGGCGTGATGATGTTCCAAATGCTGACGGGCAAACTACCCCTGCACGCCGATACACATACCTTTGGCGGTTGGTATAAAACCCACCACTTTCAGCAGCCCCGCACGTTTGAGTCGGTCAATCTTGAGATGAAGCCGCCCAAAGCGTTAGAAAATTTGGTAATGAGCTGTCTGTCAAAGTCACCGAGCGATCGCCCCCAGACGGTAGCCGAGATCATCAGAGCTTTGGAGCCTTTAGAGCAACGGTTTGGGCATGGACGAGAACTGGGCAAACAGTGGCGCAAAATTCTGCAAGAAAAAGAAGTCGTCAGAAAACCTGAGCGCATTTCTAACTCTCCTTCAGTCATCGAAATCTGTCGATTTGCCTCCTGGCCCGATGATAAACCGATCGCTGAAATTGTTTTTCACCATCCGCTTCGCACCAGCAAAGGGCATTTAGCAACCCTGTGGGTGATGTTGCCCAAAAAAGAAATTCAAAAACGGGAAAGATGTACTCGCTACAACCAGTTTTTGTTTCTAGAGTCGCCCCACCCAATGATGCTGTGGCTCACCGTTCTTTATAACCGTGAACATGGCCCTCGCTGGCTGCCGTGCTACCTAGATTTAAAAACTCCCCAAGGCCAAAAAATGACTCGGCTGTTGGGCGAATCAGGCGAGTATCGGGTGCTATTTTTTGCCCGAGAGGAACCGAAACGCTGCGCCAACGTTCTGAATTCAACAATCGCTGCGCCCCAGTGCCAACTGCTACTCAACTGGGCAACGATGGGGCAGTTGACTCGGGGTTCCATCTCTCAGGCTCACATCAGCAAGAGCGTCTTGAAAGCAGAGCTAGAAAAAATCAAGCCCAAGACTTTAATGAAGCTGGAGTCACTCTATTTTGAGGAAGACACCGATCTATCAGGCTGAGGGGTGCAGGCTGCCTGGTTCACCCTCTTGTGGGTGGAAAATAGATGGCTGGATACCAGCTTCGGCGTAGAATTTCGCCTGTAAAGCTGGGCACTGACCACTCAATCAGCTTACCCAGACTGCCGGAAGAGGTGGCGATCGCACTGATATCATAGACCTCAGCCGCCTCTAGCACCTGTGGCACCGGGTCGCCCAAGCGAACTTCAGTTTCTACTCTCAGTCCCAGCTTTTCCAGGTCTGCCTTAACCTCTGTCAGCTTGGACTCAGCCTCTTTTGCCCGCGATTCCTTTAATACAGCGCCACTGCGCCCCGACGGATCAACGACCCAAAACAGCATACAGCACTCCAGCGAACTGTCGGGCTGTTGAGCAAACTGCTTCACCCGCTGAACTAAATATTGAGAGGGCGCACTACCGTCATAGGGCAACAATAAGTAGCGGAATAGGTGACGGCAACGCAGATTTAGCTCCTCTACCGTGTAGGTAGAAACTAACTGAGGGCGTAGGGTCATCACCGGAATAGCCATCCGCTGACACAGATTCATGGTCGTACTACCAAACAGCTTTTCAGCCAGCAGATTGCGGCTGGGCATTCCCAAAATGATCAGGTCGGCATTGTGCGCTTTAGCGGCATTGAAAATGTGGTCAGAAGGCTTACCTGACTCGACTACGACCCTGACATCAACGCCATCAGGTACATTTTCTAAAGCTACAGAAAAGCGATCGCGTGCAGTCTGCATCTTCTTCTCATCGGGTCGAGGAATCTCTCGCTCGTCTGAGATGGGAACAACGTGCAAGAAAATAATCTGCTTTGCACCACCAGCAGCAAGGCTGGGAACGCAGTTTGCTAGGCGATAAACACCATCTGAGAAGTCTGTGCAAACGATGATGCGCTGAAACATGGATAAGGTCTAGTTAAGGTCTTAGCGGACTATCGGCGATCTTTTCCTAACCCTAACATCCTTACCGCAATCTCTTGTGTAGCTGTAGCCATAATCCAAGTGGTAGGTCGGGGCGATCGCCGCCATCCAGGCAGCCATGCAGAGTTAGACTTCAGTAAACTCTGCCTGTTCATTCAGGAAAACCATACAGCAACTTAAATTCTCTTCAATTCCTGGCAGCTTAACTGTAGAGAAACAAAGCAACAGCCAAGAATATCTAGCAAACTTAGACTCAGGTAAATGTCTAGCGATTCAACAAATAATGGTGTGCGTTTTGCCTTGTAGCAGTTAGACGGACTTCCTGAGAAAGTAAAGAGTTGACGCCCCAGCATCCCCAGCTCTTTTCCCAGCAGGAACTTAGCAAGAGAGGGAGGTCGCCCACTGCGGCGAAGGCAGGTCCTAGAACTGAGGTCCAGCCTCAATGCCCCACTGATGCTTGAGGAAATGCTTGTACATTGTCTCCCGCAGCATCATCTGCTCATACAGCTTAATCAGGAAATGCTGAGCTTGTTCACGGCTCATCCGCTCAACCTGAGTCTCAAACGACCGGAGGCTGAACTGTTGTTCCAGAGAAAGTTCGATTGGTTGATTCATGACTGACTCCTCTTGGGTAGTGAGTGAATTCGCAGCGTGTGCAAATCTAGATAGATATTGCAGACTCCACGAAATCTATTCGGCGATCGTTGTTACGCTTCAGGTTTCCCATGAACAAGCTTTAGGATCGCTTTATATTACAAAAGATAACAATCGTTTGACAAATTGCCTATCCCCGCAGGGGTACTTTTGCCCAAAAACTGCCTAGCCCAGAAGATGGGGATCTGCAAAAGCTTCTCTGCTCATAGGTGATGAGTATTTCTAACAAGTTACAATTTGTAAAAAAGTTCAAGGCAAACGAAACCCAAATCTAGGCTAACACTGTTGAAGTTTGCCTTAGCGATCGCTACTCTTCCATTCGAGCAGAGCTATCGCCACCCACGATGACGACAGTAATGTTGTCTCGCCCGCCCTTTTCTTTGGCAGCGTTCACGAGGGCGAAAGCCGCCTTCTCATAAGCCCGGATCGACTTTAAATGAGAGGCAATGAGGTGATCGGGTAGCTCTTCGGTTAAGCCATCACTGCACAGTAGGAGGCGATCGCCAGGCAACAAATCAAACGACTGCACATCTACCTGGCGCAGATCTTCCCGCCCCAGACACTTAGACAAAATATGCCGCCAGGGGTGAATTCGTGCCTGGTCAGGAGTTAAGTCTCCTACCTTCATGGCACGAGCCACCCAGGTATGGTCTTCCGTAATCTGCTCCAGCTTCGCTCCCCGCAGGCGATAAAGGCGTGAATCTCCGATGTGAGCGCAGCAAGGCTGGTCATCCCGGAAAATCACCACTACAGCCGTTGTGCCCATATCGGAGCGTTCTGGGTGAGCCGTCTGATCCTCCAAAATTGCTCGATTTGCTTCCAAAAACGCCGCTTCCAGCAGCGTCTTAGATTGCTCAGGCGAAGCCCAGTACTTATCAAGGTGTATTTGAATTGCGCGGGTTGCAATTCGGCTAGCCTCTTGACCGCCTGCATGACCGCCCATGCCATCTGCCACGATAAAAAAACGCCCGTCCGGGTCGTTGTAAAAGGCATCCTGGTTCACGGATCGGATCAATCCAGGGTCAGTAAGACCCGTGAAGAGGCGTTTCATAGAATGGCTGCTTGCATCGGAAGCGAATCTAGATCCTAAAGCATACGCTCAAGTCGGTCGAGCTTCATCAGAAGCCGAACCAGAGCCACCGCGACAACCGCCGCTGCGATCGCTGATAGGGCCGCCAACCAAACGTACTGGTTTACTAACAGAATCGTAGCCGACAACGTGAAGGCCCCGATCAATAAAGTATAGTTAGTCCCCATGTTAACGCTGCTGAGACGACGCAAGGCGCGATCAGTTTCAGTCGATCGCACTCGAATACGTAAATCTCCTCGCTCTAGCTTCTCAATGGTGTCCTCAATCCGGCGAGGCAGCCCGAATGCAGTACTGCTTACCTGGGCAGCTTGACGACCCAATTCGCTGAACAAGCCATTTGAATCAGAAGAATGTCCGTTTGTCATAATCTGCGTTGCAAAGGGTCTTGCGACCTCCATAAAGTTAAATTCTGGATCCAAGCCCTTCCCTACCCCCTCCAGGGTCGAAAACGCCCGCATCACGAAAGTAAAGGTCGCTGGAAAGCGAAAGGGTTGATCGTAGGCAATTTCGTAGAGGTCATCACTGATAGCGCTGACAGATTGAGCCTCAAAGGGCTGATCCATAAAGTGATCTAGCATATACTGAATCGAGCGCCGCACCGGACCCATATCTTCTGCTGGAGCTAGCGCACCCAAGTCAATCAGCGAAGCCACCACGCGATCGGCATCCTTTTGAGCAATGCCAAAGAAAGTTTGCAGCAGTTTTTCACGAGTGACCGGTTGAACTCGCCCCATCATGCCAAAGTCGTAGAAAATCAGCGATCCTTCTGGGCTAACGGCAATATTTCCAGGGTGAGGGTCTGCGTGGAAAAACCCGTCATTTAGCAGTTGATGCAAATAGGCCTTAGCACCCAGTTGAGCCAAAAGCTTTCGATCTAATCCTGCCGCCTCTATCGCCTCGTAGTGACTGATTTTAATGCCAGGAACATACTCTAGCGTTAGCGCTCTAGGAGAGGTGTAACGCCAGTAAATTCGGGGAACTTTGACCCAGTTTTCGCCCCGAAAGTTGCGGCGGAATGTATCTGCGTTGCGTCCCTCGTTTAGATAGTCGATTTCCTCCCATAGAATGCGGCAACATTCCTCGTAGATTCCTATCCAGTCGCGACCACGACCCCAGTTAGGGTGATTTTGAAAATAGCGAGCAATTCCCTTGAGAATTCGCAGGTCAATTTCAAATAATTTCTTTAGCCCTGGGCGCTGTACCTTCACCACAACCTCCTCACCAGAGTGAAGTTGGGCGCGATGAACCTGACCTAAGCTAGCGGCGGCTAGAGGAATTGGATCAAAGCTGCGGTAAAGCTCTGGAATCGCTTTATCAAAATCTTCCTGGATGATTGCCTCAACCTGCTCATAGCTAAAAGCAGGAACTCGGTCTTGAAGCTTAGATAGCTCCTCAACATATTCAACTGGAAACAAATCGGCGCGAGTAGAAAAGAGTTGCCCCAGCTTGATGAACGTGGGACCCAGATCCAGGAATGTTTCTCTGATCCAGACTGCTAACGCTCGACGGCGACGAGCTTTGTTTTCTTCGGTTGCCCCGCCCCGATAGCTCCACGATTTTTTATAGAGCCACTGTGCTGCTAAAAGCTTCAGCACAAATGTCCAGATATCGATAAAGCGCCGCTGGCGAGAATAGTTCTTGCGGCTCCAGCGATAGGCTTTTCCGGAACTGGGCTTGCCCCGGTCACGAGCCGATAGACTCGGCTCTGACCCGGACAATACATCGCTCGATTCTAATTCAGCATGAGAAGGGAGCGCCGACATTACTTGCCTCGCGTTCCGTGCAGATTGAATGGGATCATCAGGAGGAAGAGACACTCAAGTGCTTAAAGAAACTTCAGGAAAATGATTTAAGTTATTAGGAGCCTATCAGGGGATAGCTTTTGAGATCTTAAAAGAGGTGCGGTGAAGTGAGCTGTTGGGCTATCCAGACGAACGGCTGCGGTAGCGCTGTAGCTCTGCCCGAAGTTGGGCAACCTCCGCTCGAAGTTCGTCAATCGTGGCCTGCAAGTCTTCAGGTTGAGAGCCACGACGCACCAGTGCGGTCGTTGTCCGTCCCTGCATGGCAGACTCTTCTTCACGATTGGCCCGCTCAATGACCTGTTCTGTAAACTGTCGTAAACGTTCGCGTTGCTCAGCATCGAATTTGCCAAGCTCGCTGAGGGTATCAGTTACAGCGTTCTCAAGCTGCTCACCGAGTGCCTCCGCAAAAGCTCTGCCTACAAAAAACGCATGAACCAGGGGATTACTCATGTGCAAGTTATGTTACGCTTCCGCAAAAATTATAGCCTGCTTACTCAGATTGAGGGGAAGGATTGAAGTCTAGCCTTTAACCCCAATCCTTTGATTTCTAATTCTCAATTCCTAATTCCTGATCCCCATCCGCAAACTTCCTATGCAATATCAGCAGATTAATCATTGGCTAGAGACATGCTGGGTTAAGCCTGCCTTTAGCGGTTGGCTATTGGCGGGGCTATCGCTGTTTTTCTTTGCGGCTGCGACAAATACGATGGCGGGGTGGCTGTATGTGATTAGCGGGGTAATTTTTGCGCTGTTGGCGATCGCCACTATTCTCCCCAGGCGATCGCTACGCCAGATTCAGGTCGTCCGACAGCCGATTCAGCCCGTTAGCTCTGGTGAGCCGTTAACCATTGAACTGGAATTACATAACCCAACCCCTCGTCCCAAAACGCTGATTGAGGTTCAAGATCTTCTGCCCCATGTTTTGAGCAAGCCAATAAAGCAAGCATTGGAGCTAATTCCAGCAGAGGGAGTGCAGCGGTGGGTCTATCAGCAGCCAACTCAGCGGCGGGGGGTGTATCGATGGCACACGGTAAATTTGAGGACGGCAGCACCGTTGGGGCTATTTTGGAGTCGGCAGAGTCGAACAGCTAGGGCGATCGCCATCGTTTACCCCACCGTTCTGCCGCTAAGCCGATGCCCTCTGGTGGACGAAATGGGAAAGGATGTGAATAACCAGGTGCAGAATAACTATCGCGCTCTGGGTGCAGCCGAGGGAGTGACGCGGACGCTGCGCCCTTACCGTTGGGGAGACCCAATTCGGTTGGTTCACTGGCGCACCAGTGCCCGCTATGGAGAGTTAAGGGTGCGAGAGCTAGAAGTGTTTACGGGTGGGCAGGAAGTTGTGATTGGCTTGGATAGTGCGATCGCCTGGAACCTGGAAAACTTTGAGCAAGCGGTAGTTGCAGCAGCTTCGCTGTATTTCTACGCCGTTCAACGCCAGCTTCAGGTTAGTCTCTGGACTGCCCAAACGGGGCTGCTGCGCGGCGGTCAAGCAGTGCTGGAAGCGCTAGCAGAAACGTATGCTGGAGAAGAGGAAGGGGGCGATCGCATCCCTCCAATACCTCTGGTCTGGCTCAGCCAAAACCCTGACCGTCTCAGCGACTTACCCCAGGGCAGCCGTTGGCTTCTGTGGCAACGAAAGAGTTCCAATGAATTGCAGCCTGAAAAACCACCGACAGAGAACTCTTTAGACTCCAACCATCCTGGCTTTGTAGTTCAGCCAGAAAAAGACCTACAGATTCAGCTTCAGGCACCTTTACCGCGACATTAGGAGTAGCTTTGACGATCGCCCGACTTTACGTTCTGCTTGCGTAAGTCCTGTTGAGCCTACTAATGAGTAGATGCGTCGCACCTACTCATTAGTAGAAAACCTAGTTCGCTGAATCTATTCAAAAAGTGGACAAAATCAAAAAATGAATGAAAACATGGAGCAGATTCCACAGGAATTTTGGCTGGGCGTAGAGCAGTTTAACCAGCGTCGGTTTTATGACTGCCACGACACACTAGAGGCGCTGTGGATGAATGCTGTCGAGCCAGAAAGGCGCTTTTATCAGGGAGTGCTACAGATTGCTGTGGCGCTGCATCATCTGGGCAATCACAACTGGCGGGGCGCAGTCATTTTGCTAGGAGAAGGAATCAATCGCCTGCAATACTATCGGCCCGTTTATGCAGAGGTAGATGTATCGAAGCTGCTCAATCAAGCAGCAGATATGTTAAAAACCCTGCAACAGATGGGAGCAGAGCGGGTGTCCGACTTGGTGCAACTAGAGGAGGGCGATCGCCTCACCTTAACAAGTTCTCTAGAGATTCCGGTTATTCTAAGGGTTGAGGAAGGGGCATAGTCCGGGAGGCAACCTTTTTGAAGCAATCTTCCTGTAAAAGGCGCAAGCTTTGTAACAAAAGTTCTGTTAGGGCTGAAACTTCTGTGAAGATGGAAGCGTCGGGGAAGCTACAGGAATTTGATCTGTTAACCTGTATCAGGTTTCATCCTAGCTGTTCGAGAAAGTAGCGACAGAAACCTGACGTTCGGCTTCAAACTTTACTGCCTTTACTAAACGTTATATTTCTAATCTATTCGTTATGAAGTCTGCGTATTGGTTTCGCTTCAACTTACATTCCGCAAAGTTAGCGCTAGTATTGGCTGCTGTGATGGGTGCGATCGCCCCTATCCCTCTTCCTGGGGCGATCGCTCAGACTGCTCCAGCCCAATCAAACCAGCCATTGACTCTACGTTCAGATGTGCAAGAAGCAAATGCCGTGACAGGCGTAGTTACGGCTCGCGGAAACGTGCAAATCAACTACCCAGCCCGTCAGATTCAGGCTACCTCAGCCCAGGCTCAGTACTACAGCCGTGAACGGCGAATTGTGCTGAGCGGCGATGTTTATGTCCTGCAAGAGGGCAACAGCCTTCGTGCCGAAACAATCACCTACCTGATCGACGAAGGGCGCTTTGTTGCGCTTCCTGAAGACCAGCAGCAGGTGGAGTCGATCTATATCGTGCCTGACCCCAATGCCCCTATCGCTACGACCACACCTGTTTCCACAACGGAAGAATCGTCAGATTTTAACCCCAAACCAGAGTTTAAGACTCCCATTAGTCCATAGCAGCAGTCCATAGCAGCGCTTGCATAGGCTTCCTCTATGCTCCTGGCGCACCATCTGCTCCTGGCACACCGTCAGGTAACGAGTGAACTGCCTCTGGTAGGATTAGGCTAGCCCTTTTGCAATGGAATACTACCGAGGGTTAGCCTTTGAAGATCGTCCTGGAAAATGTTCATAAATCCTATGGCAGACGCGCAGTAGTCAATCGCGTCAACCTTTCAGTAGTACAGGGAGAAGTAGTAGGGCTACTGGGACCTAACGGTGCAGGAAAAACGACGACCTTCTACATCGCTACTGGGCTAGAAAAGCCTGACCAGGGTAGGGTTTGGCTGAACGACCTGGAAATTACCGATCTGCCCATACATGAACGGGCCAGGTTGGGAATTGGATATTTAGCCCAGGAACCCAGTATTTTTCGGCATCTCAGCGTGCAAGACAACATCATGTTGGTGTTGCAGCAGACAGGAGTGCCCCGCTACGAGCATACTGATCGCTTACATCGACTGCTGAAAGAATTTCGCCTGGAGAAAGTTGCCACCACATCTGGGATCAAAGTTTCCGGTGGAGAGCGACGGCGTACCGAATTAGCTAGAGCGCTGGCAAGTGGGCAAGATGGGCCCAAGTTTTTGCTGCTAGATGAGCCTTTTGCAGGAGTCGATCCGATCGCCGTTGCCGAGATTCAAGAAATCATCGCTAAACTGCGCGATCGCCAGATGGGAATTCTCATCACCGATCACAACGTCCGGGAAACCTTAGCGATTACCGACCGCGCCTACATCATGCGAGATGGGCAAATCTTAGCATCGGGCAGTTCAGAAGAACTTTACAGTAATCCGCTGGTACGTCAATACTACTTAGGTGACAGTTTCCAGCCATAAAGTTACTCTATAAAATTCCCTCTATATTCTTTGCTGTTGCTGATTCTCCTATGAGTTCAGGCTTTTCAAAACTTGCTAACCCAAAGATTAACTTATGGAACTGGCTCCCTCAACTGTCAGTGATGGATCGCTACATTGCAGCGGAGCTAACGCTGCCCTTCTTATTTGGGGTAGGAATTTTTTCCTCTCTGGGCGTTTCGGTGGGCGCACTGTTTGACCTGATTCGTCGCGTCACAGAGTCGGGGTTGCCAATCTCTACAGCAGTAGAGGTGCTGGCGCTAAACTTTCCTCAGTTTATTGTTTATGGCTTTCCTGCCTCTTCGCTGCTGGCAACCCTGATGACCTACGGGCGGCTTTCTAGTGACAGCGAACTGGTAGCGCTACGCGGCTGCGGCGTTAGTGTATTTCGTCTGGTACTTCCAGCGATTGTGCTTTGCACGATTGTAACGGGGCTGACCTTTGTATTTAACGAGCTAATTGTTCCGGCAGCTAACTATCGTGCAGCAATGACGCTGGAGCGGGCATTGGGGGACGAAAGGCCCGAATTTCAGGAAGAAAACATTTTTTATCAGGAGTTTCAGCAGTTTGTGGAGCCAGATGGCGATCGCAAACAGCGACTAGCGCGGCTATTTTATGCCAGAGAGTTTGACGGCGAAGAAATGCAAGGGTTAACCATCCTTGACTTCTCGCGAGAGGGGCTAAACCAGATCGTCAGCGCCAAAACCGCTATCTGGAATCTTGCTCAAAGCACCTGGGATTTTTTTGACGGCACTATCTATGTTGTGTCATCCGATGGCTCATTCCGCAACATTGTCACCTTTGACCAGCAGCAAATTCAGTTACCACGCACCCCGCTTGATCTTGCCTCTAGAGGGCGTGACTATGACGAGATGAATATCAGGCAATCGCTAGACTATCTGGCGCTGCTGAGACAGGGAGGAGACGAGGCAAAAATTCGCAAATTGAGAGTGCGAATTCAGCAAAAATACTCCTTGCCGTTTGTCTGCGTAGCGTTTGGACTGGTCGGGGCAACACTCGGAACGCGATCGCGGCGAAAAGGTAGAGCAACAGGTTTTGCCATCAGCCTGGTCATTATCTTTGGCTATTATTTATCTGCGGTTATAACGGGTTCCCTTGCCCAAAATGAAGTCCTCTCGCCCTTCATGGGAGCGTGGCTACCCAACCTGCTTGGGCTGGCGGCTGGTGGTTTACTGCTAGTTCGTGCTTCTCGCTAGAGCTTTAACAAAAATCAGTGGATATTAGCAAATCTACGTAGTTTTCTATGTGAAGTGTTGAAGAAGACTTCGGAAGAAACAGGTGCAAATTTTAAGAAGCGGTTAGGATGTGATCAACTGTAGGTTCAGTTGATGGTTTTGTTGTAGAGTTCAAGCTGCCATAACGATGTCATCTCTTAATCATTCTCCGGCTTCCATTCGTTATCTCAAAGCGCGACTGCGGATTTTGAAGCGCCCTGCGGTTTGGGGGTCTGCGGCAATCCTTTTGCTGACCTTATTCTCCGTCTACACCTTCTTGCAGCGTCCAGACTGGCTGACTGTCACCGAGAGCGATCGCACTTCTCCTGAAACTGACTCAAATGCGGCTGAAGGAGTTGACCCCAATGCCCTGCCACCTGAAGAAGACAACGCAATCGGCATGGACATTGATAGCCTGTCAGTTCTACGAGAGGAGATCAGCGGCTTTGATGAAGAAGCAGAAATTGATCTGCTGGCTCCGCCGTCTCGCCCTTCAGAAGAAGACGGAGAGAGTACTGCTTTAAGAACGACCAGTTCCCCTCTGGTGAGCGGTGCGCCTCAGTCCAGTCAGTCTCCCTTTTCGTCAGCCTATGCCCAGAACAACCAGCCTTTAAGTCTGAATCTATTTAACAGTCCTACGGTGCTGCCTGGAAGTTCGACTACTGCTGATGCCGCTCCGTCTGGAACCTCAGGCTCTGGGCTTGGGCTGGGAACCGCTCAGACGACCGCTCCTACAACCCCCCTGCGTACAGCGGTTGAGCAATACGCTAATTCTTCTAGCCAACCTTCCGCAGAATCTCAAGCCCAGTCTACCGAAGCTTCGGGAGATTCGAGGCGACAGCCAGCAGCAACTCCCACCTATCTACCTCCTCAGCCGTTAGGTCAAGGTCAGTATGCTCCTCGCACTTCTCCAGCGCCTGGAACAACGGGCTACACGGTTCCACCCTCGCTGACTTACGGGGGCAACAACACGTACACTAACCCAGCTAGCCCCAATCCAACTAGCCCTCAGGCTGTACCTGGCTTGCCACAGGCTCCACAGGTGTTGCCGCAGACCATTCCAACTCAACCTGGAATAGGGCAACCGCTTCAAACACCTTATGGAGGAGGAACGGCTAGCACTCCAGTCCCAAATGTGCAGCAGCCTCAAGTGGTTCAACCCCCTCCTCAGCCATTTTCTGTGCCTCGCTCTAGCGCTGGATACTCGATTGGCGGTCGAGAGGTGGAGACTTTCTCAAATCCTTGAACTGCCCCATCTCTCTTGACTATTTTTAATGTCAGTTCGACAAACGCGCAAATCGTGCTGCTACTTTTTGTAACCGTAGCTATAGAGCGGTAGCAGGACGATAAAGGCAGAGCCTTCACCTGGTTTGCTTCTAACTGAGATGGAGCCGCCGCAGCGCAGCAAAAGCTGTTGAACAATCGATAGCCCTAAGCCTGCACCACTTTGTTCTTCTGCACTGCTTTGTCGCACTCGATAGAAGCGATCGAAAATTTTGGGGATTTCGGCCGGCGGAATGCCAATTCCGGTATCTCGCACCTCTACCTGGATGTAGTCGCCCTGCTGTCTTGCCTTGACCCACACCTGCCCGCCTTCAGGGGTGAACTTGATGCTGTTGTGCAGCAGGTTGATGACGATTTGCCTCAGCCAGTTGTGTAGACAGGAGACAGCAGGCAAATCTTCGGGCACCGTGTAGGCTAGCATTATGCCCTTTTCCTGCGCTAGAGGCTGATAGATACTAACAATCCCAGGGATTGCTTCGATTAGGCGGAGGGGCTGCATAGGTGCATCAACCGCGTCTTCAATCTGCACCAGGTCAAGCACGCTGGTAATTAGAGAACTTTGGCGATCGCACTCCCGCGTCAGCATATCCATGTAGCGCTGTCGCTGAGCGGGCTTAAGGTTAGGAGAAGCTAACAGGGTGAGAGCCGTTTTCATCGTAGTGAGCGGCGTTCGCAGTTCTTGCCCAACAGTTTTCAAGAATTCATCCTTGAGCCGAATCGAATGCAGCAATTCCTCGTTTTCAAGCTGAAGCGTAGCAGCGGCATCTGCCTGTTTGCGCCAAACGGCTGTGCTGTACCAAATTTCTTCTTGTCGCTGAATTTGCTTGGTAAACAAGTGGCTCAACAGGGTAGGGTTGAGGAGACAATTTGCCGCCTGTTCAACGAACCCATCCCAGTTAACCAATAGTTCTTCGATTTCAGCGGTTGGCTCAGCCTGAGATTGCCCAAAACAAACCGCTCGATGAATTCCTTCTAAAACTTGCTGTATTGTCTCAGGGTTGAGGGTAAAAAGCCCCAGTAGGGGATGCTTGCGGTCTATCTCTTCCTCGCCGGGAATAGATTTAGGGTGATTGAGCAGCACTTCCTGGTTGTCAGCATCACGGGGCGATCGCCCTGTCCGAGGGCGATGAGCCAGCACTAGTCCGCAAAACTCACCTGACAGCACCAGCAAAAAGTATTCTCGCCTGAGATTGCTTTCAGCCGCTAAAGGTAGGGTCAGGCTGCCAGCGTGCCCTGTCACGGGGGGAATAAGGTCGCGATCGCTCAGCCACTCATCTTCTGACTCATTAGCCCATGATCCAGACAACTGTGATTCGTGATTCTGTAGCTCGTGATTCTGCGCTAGCCCACCGTCCGACTCTGACTGAGGGTTTGGCTCTAGCTCACTGTATGGCGGATCTTTTGGCTCGTCGCCTATTGCCTCAGGTTCCGTAGGAGGGTTCAGATCAAACTCTGTCACGCGCCGCTTCTCAAAACCCTCTCGATGAGAGCTGAGAATATAAATTGAAGAAGGAACACGAGTTAGCTTCTGAAAACGCTCAATCTCAGATTGCCACGCCTCGCCACGAGGTAGTTTGAGCCACAGGGTTGCAGGAATTCTCTGGTCAAGCAGCAAGTCCATCAAGATGCTGACCATTGACTTAAAAATAGTAGGGCTAACCTGCAAAGGACGAGGAGCTAGCTCTGAGCTATGGGCTAGCTCATAAAGAGAAACGTCCTGGAGGCTGAATGAGTTCATGAATTAACAGTCTTCACTTTTAAACTTAGTGGTAAAGATAGCTTGAAACCGAGGGATCACTGACTATTAGGGTAAACCTGGTTTAGAGATTTATCCACCATTCTTGAATGTTTGTCCATCGTTGTAGAAACAAAAAAGGCAACGCTGCCAAACAAACTCGTATCCCTTCAAGTTAGAAATTTACTTTTTGAAGATCAATCTGCCTGCTTAATTCCTATCTGCTCAATTCGTTCAGCTAAAGCTGCCCGCGCCTGCTCTCGGTCATCAAAGTGAACTTTTTCGGTACCTAAAATCTGATAGTCTTCATGCCCTTTTCCGGCAATCAGCACGCCATCTCCAGGCTGGGCCTGCATAATGGCGGTGCGAATCGCCTCGGTGCGATCGCCAATCACTAGCGGCTCTGTCGTCTCAGAAATGCCCGTGAGAATGTCTTGCAAAATCCGCTCCGGGTCTTCAGTGCGGGGATTGTCAGAGGTGACAATTGCCCAGTCTGCGAGTTCTGCCGCAATTTTGCCCATTAGGGGACGCTTGGTGCGATCGCGATCGCCCCCACAGCCAAACACACAAATCATTCGAGCCGAAATGAAAGGACGGGCCGCTTCTAGCAAATTTTCTAAACTGTCTGGCGTGTGAGCATAGTCCACAATCACATTAATGTCTTGCTCCGGAGAAATTTGCACCTGCTCCATGCGTCCGGGAACGCCTGTAAAGTGTGGGAGAGCGTGGGCGATCGCCTCCAATTCCACGTCTAAATGCAGCACTGCCCCAACCGCTGCCAGCAAATTTGACAGGTTGAATTGACCGACCAGCGGCGACTGAAACGCTATTTCGCCTTTGGGGGTGTGCAAAGTGCCCCTCACGCCATCCGACCCGTACACCAAACCGCTAGTCCACAAATCCGCCGTCTGATTCTCAACGCTATAGGTCCAGACTTGCTCAGGCTGCAATTGCTGAATCAGCCGTCGCCCATAGGCATCATCCAGATTCAAAATTGCTCGCCCTTTAAGATAATCTGCCGAAAACAGCAGCGCCTTAGCAGAAAAATAGTCTTCCATGTCACGGTGATAGTCCAGATGATCCTGAGTCAAATTGGTAAACACCGCCACCTCAAACGGACAGCCCAACACCCGCCCCTGCGCCAGCGCATGAGAACTGACCTCCATCACGCCCAGTTTACAGCCTGCCGCGACTGCCTCCGCCAACTGCTGCTGCAACTCCACCGCAAAGGGAGTCGTGTGAACTGCCGTTTGCTGATAACCTGCCCAACGGGTGTAGAGGGTTCCCATTAGAGCGGTTGGCTGCTGCGCCTGATTGAGCAGAAACTCGATCAGGTGCGTGGTGGTGGTCTTGCCGTTGGTGCCCGTCACCCCAACCAGTTGAAGCTGCTGCGCCGGATAGCCATAAAACGCCGTTGCCACCTGAGCGCAAGCCTGCACCATGTCAGCTACGGGAACAACGCAGGCAGTGGAATTTGTCGAGGGCTGCTTTTGGGCGGCTGAGGAAGAGATCAAGGCCGCGATCGCACCAGAGGCGATCGCACTGGGCCAAAACTCACCCCCATCCACCCGCGTTCCCGGCATTCCGATAAATAAATCCCCTGGCTGGCTAGCATGAGAGTTTGTCGCCAATCCCTTTACCTCAGCATCAAGGGCAGGATGTTCTGATAGTTGAATAGATTGGGACAGCGTGGCTAATAGCTCTCGTAATTTCATGTCAACAACTCCTCACATCTGCTGCGCCTATTTTGAACTATTTTCCACCCCATATTTCTGTAGCATCTGCTCCACTTGGGCAACTGTAGCGCGAGGAGAAAGGCGGGGAAGGGGGAGTGGAGAGTGGGAGTGGGAAGTAGATTCCAGGAATAAAACTGGGATCTCGTATTGAAAGGCTTCAAACCAGTCTTTGCGAGTGGTGATGTCTCGCACCTCTAACTCAAACTGGAGGCTGTGAATTTGCCCTAATTTTTCCTCAAGTCCTTCACACAGATGACATCCGGGCTTGCTGTACAAAATCAACCGCATGAAAAATCCCTCCCAAAACTAGTAATCCTCCTTTTCCAATCGAAATACGAGGCTTACCAGCTAAAATGGTTCTTAGAAACACAAACAGCTTACTGAAGAAATGACTAGTTATTCTGTAGAGCGTGAAGGCCGAAACTAGAACTTTGATTTGGATGGACTAAGAGACTGTTTGTAAATAAATTTGAAGAAGCTGAAACAGGCTTCAAGACTTGATCCTCCCTAACCCTCCTTAAAAAGGAGGGAGCCGAACCAAAAGCTTGAAGTCCCCCTTTTGAAGGGGGATTTAGAGGGATCTAAATCTTTGTTTACAAACAGTTTCTAAACCAAAGATTCGAGGCAAAGATTTGAGGCTGCTCATCCTTCAGAAATTCTTGCCTGGTGTGTCGCAAACTTCCCAGCCGGGCTGATGCAGACGAGTGCCTTTAACGTTGGTGATTCCCTCATCCCTCATCCTTCCTCCCTCTGTCGTGCTACCGTTGAGCGTAACGCTGTCAACGTATAGCTCGATGGTTAAGATTCTTCATCTTTCAGATATTCATTTGGGTAGCGGGTTCTCGCACGGGCGAATCAATCCGGAGACGGGGTTGAATACACGGCTTGAGGATTTTGTGAAGACGCTGGGGCTGTGTATTGACCGGGCAGTTTCTGAACCTGTTGACCTGGTGCTATTTGGTGGGGATGCGTTTCCCGATGCGACTCCTCCGCCGATTGTGCAGCAGGCGTTTGCGGGGCAGTTTCGCCGTTTGATGGATGCCCAAATTCCGACGGTGTTACTGGTGGGCAATCATGACCAGCACGCCCAGGGGCAGGGGGGCGCAAGTTTGTGCATCTATCGCACGCTGGGAATACCGGGGTTTGTGGTGGGCGATCGCCTCGAAACTCACACCATCCAAACCCGCAGTGGAGCAGTTCAAATCATTACGCTGCCCTGGCTCACCCGTTCTACTTTGCTTACCCGTCCTGAAACGGAGGGCTTATCTCTAGCAGAGGTCAACGATTTGCTGATCGATCGGCTGCGGGTTGCTCTGGAGGGAGAAATTCGACGGCTTGATCCAGATATTCCAACGGCGCTGCTGGCTCATTTGATGACCGACACGGCAAGGTTTGGGGCAGAGCGATTTTTGGCAGTCGGCAAGGGGTTTACGGTGCCGATGGCATTGCTCAACCGTCCTTGTTTTGACTATGTGGCGCTGGGTCATGTACATCGCCATCAGATTTTAGCGGAAGAGCCGCCAGTGGTTTATCCAGGCAGCATTGAGCGAGTTGACTTTAGCGAAGAGAAAGAAGAGAAGGGCTATGTGCTAGTTGAGCTAGGGGGCGATCGCACCCACCTGGAGTTTTGCCCCTTGCCTGTTCGCTCATTTCGCACCCTGCGAGTTGATTTGTCTGAGGCAGAAGATCCACAGTCGGTTTTACTTCGGGCGATTGATTCAGAAGCGATCGCCGATGCAGTGGTGCGTCTGGTCTACCAGCTTCGCTCGGATCAGCTTAGCCAGATTGACAGTGCCGCCCTGCATGAGGCGCTCAACACCGCTCACACGTATACGATTCACGCTGAACTGGTGAGTCAGCTTGCCCGTCCTCGATTACCCGAACTGGGTGCAGGCGGCAGCATGGCACCCATTGAAGCGCTGCAAGCATATTTGAATAATCAGCCTAATCTTCAGGATATTGCCAGGGAAATGCTGGAGGTTGCCCAGAGCTTGATGCTTAAAGAACAGGCAACCTGGCTAGGTGCGGCTGAGGTGGACTTGGCAGAGGATACAGAGGCAGGCGATCGCTTCCCAGTTGAATCGGTAGAAGCCCAACTGAGATTGCTTTAATGGAAATAGCTCCAAATTGCTTTATTAGTACAGCCTGCCTCCGATTGCTCAAACCAGCCGTCCTGACCCATGCCCTATTCCATTCAAGCTCAACCGCCCCTAGAGTTTATTCCATCTAAGTTCGATCCGCTGGTATTTGGAACGGTGCGATCGCTGCTCCCAACCTGGCGACGCTGGCAAATTGGCATTACCGATATCGAAGTCAGCAACCTCAAAACTCTGGCAACCCTGTATGAGCAGTTTCAGGACGGCAAAATTCGCTTTTTGATTGCCTTTCGCCACCCCAGCACCAACGACCCCTACAGCATGGCCGATATGCTCTGGCAACAGGTGCCCCAGGTGATGCGGCAGCAAAAAATTCCCGTGAAGGCTCCGGTTCATGCACACTTTATCTACGACCGGGGAATTCCTTTGTGGGCGGGCGAATTGGTCGGTTGGATCTATTCGCGTCTGGGCGGAACCCCAATTCGGCGGGGCAGGGTCGATTTGATGGGGCTGCGATCGGTGCGGGAACTGTTTGCCAACGGGCAATTTCCGATGGCGGCGGCTCCCGAAGGGGCAACGAACGGACACAACGAAATCGTCAGCCCGATTGAACCGGGAATCGCTCAGTTTGGCTTTTGGTGCATTGAAGATTTACACAAAGCAGGACGAACGGAAAAGGTTTTGATCGTGCCTGTAGGCATTCAATATCGCTATGTGGAGCCGCCCTGGAATCTGGTAGAGCAGTTGTTGAGCAAATTGGAGTTGGAAAGCGGTTTGGTTTCAGCGGATGCGGTCAGCGGGAGCGAGGGCGATTACCCCAAAGGGGGAACTGCTTCGCACCGCCAAACCCTTCTCTATCGCAGGCTCTACCGACTGGGCGAACATCTGCTAGCGCTGATGGAGCAGTTTTACAAAAAGTTTTACGGTCAATCGCTCTCAATGGCGACAGCCGCCGCCGATTCTCCAGACGCTACTCCCCTCAGCCCCAATGAACAGCTTGCCCAGCGTCTCCAGGCGTTGCTGAATGCAGCCCTCAGCGTTGCAGAGCAGTTTTTTGATTTGCCGCCCAAAGGAAATTTGAGCGATCGCTGCCGTCGTCTAGAGCAGGCAGGCTGGGATCGAATTTACCGGGAAGACCTGAAGCAAATCGAAGCCCTTTCTGCGGTTGAGCGAGGACTGGCTGACCGCGTTGCGGAAGAAGCTGACCTGCGGCTGTGGCATATGCGGTTAGTGGAAACCTTTGTTAGCGTCACGGGTCACTATGTCGCCGAAAAGCAAACGATCGAGCGGTTTGCCGAAACCACGCTGCTGCTGTGGGACATGGTGACACGCATCAAAGGTAAATCACCCTTCCCGCGTCCAAAGCTAGGGCAACAGCACGTCAAAATGACCATTGGTGAGCCGATTTCCGTTTCAGATCACTGGGAAGCCTATCAGTCTAGTCGTCGTCAGGCAGTCGCTAACCTGACCAAAGAATTGCAGACCGTGATGGAAGAAGCGATCGCTGATCAGGCTAAGTCTCCAGGTTAAACCATCGCTGTCAAAGCAGGAGACATCGCGGTTGAATCTCTGGACATCACGGTTGAACCTCCAGACATTACTGCCAAAGTATCAAGCATCACAGTTGAATCGCCAGACATCATTGCTGAAGAATGAGACATCGCGGCTGAACCTCTGGACATCATTGCCGAAGAGTGAGACATCACGGTTGAACCTCTAGGCATCATTGCTGAAGAATGAGACATCGCGGCTGAACCTCTGGACATCATTGCCGAAGAGTGAGACATCACGGTTGAACCTCTGGGCATCACGGCTGAATCTCTAGACATTACCGCCAAAATATTAAGGATTGGAAATCAAACAAACTGTACATTCTGTGGGATGGGCAGCTTGACCATCCAAGCGGGTGAAACACCTACTCCACAGGTTATTTCTGCAATATTAAGCATCACTGATTGGGTGCTGCTACTATAAGGTGAATAGGTGAGGGGCTTTGCCCCCTACCCATTCCGCCCTAATTTAATGGGTTCAGCGCCATAAGCGGGTCCGAACGATGTACTGTAGGAGCAAAGGCAATGTTAGTACCGGATTCGTAGCTCAAGGTGTCTACCTCCGTTAAACCATGAACAATTTTTCACTCGATGACCTCGCCAAAAAAGATTTTTTCGTCTGCATTGGCGTTTGGCTTGCCCTGGAAGTCGTCAGTTTCATTATTTTTCCTACGTTCAGGCTGATTCAACCGGGCGATCGCTTGCAGTCCTGGTTTCTCATGAGCCTACCCTTAGGAATCATCGGCGCTTTTATGGTGGGGGCTAGCTCTCGCTATATGGCCCTTGCCAACGAACGAGATCCCGGAAATGAAAAGACGCTCCGCATTTGGCTAGGTCAACTGGTTGGCGGATTAGGGTTGGCAGGTGTCGCTTTTCCGCTGCTGATGGTAATTATTGAATTTTTCACAATCATGCTGAGTACCCCGATCCAAACTTGAAGTCGCTTCGGGCTTACTCCTGGCAGATTTGCAGCACCATGCCCTCGCGGGCTAGCTGCACATTGGGAAAATCAACCTGAACTTCTGCCTCAACCTGATCTAAAAAGTTATCATCGTGGGCGGGGTCGTGGTGAAACATGACCATCTGCTTGACGTTAGCGGCGATCGCCACCTCAATACCAGCTTGCCAGGTTGCAGGCTTCTGCTCGGCTGCGTCTGCGCTGGGCGTGTAATAAGCGTGATCTGCATAGGCAGCATCATAAATTAGCAGATCTGCATGATGCGCCAGATAGAGCAAGCTTTGGTCTAGCTTTTCTGACGAATGCTCAGTATCGGTTGCATAGACGACAGAGTGTCCATTCCAGCTAACCCGATAACCCAGGGCGCTGTTGGGGCGATTGAGGGCGATCGTTTCCACAATTACGTCGTCCAGCGACAGCATTGAGCCGGGGGAAATGTCATGAAACCGCATCTCAGACCGCATCACCTGAAGCGGTACCGGAAAATTAGGCCGCAGCATTTGGTCACTGAGGCGCTGCTTGATCGAAGCTCCGTTTGGCCCAATTGAGCCATAGATATCAAACGAATTACCTGCAATAAAGGCAGGGATAAAAAACGGAAAGCCCTGAATGCGATCCCAGTGGGTGTGCGTAAAGAACAGGTGAGCCGAGACGGGCATCTGCTTAACCAGCGTCCTGCCCAAAACGCGCAGCCCCGTGCCCCCGTCAAAAATTAGTCGCTTGCCCCCGACCTGCATCTCAACACAAACCGTATTGCCGCCATAGCGGACATTCTCGATACCAGGTGTAGGAATGCTGCCCCGAACTCCCCAGAACTGCACCGTAAAAGTCTGGGAAACACTGGTTTGTGGTGCATTGCTGCTGGTGGGTTGCACACTCTTTACAGGGGAGTCAAAGCCTGACATCTTCAATTGCATTAACCCTTGCTTAGCGGATCATTGTAGTTTGCAGAATCTTGATCAGCAGACTCTACTCGTGAGCCAGAATTTCAACTGCCCGATCGGTCGCCCAATCGCCAATAAGTTGAAGTGACACCAGGAACACATTTACCAGGATGATGTTCATTCTGTCCCACGATGCGGGTTCGTCATCAGCCCCTTCCTACACTATATTTCGACTGTTCTACCTTTTTCCTCGTATATACCAGCGCAAAATACTCGCATCGGGAAAATTAGTCGAAAACCTGAACCTTCACTGACCCAAACGGGAGAAAAAGGTAACTTTCCAAAAAATTGATATGACCTGCATCTTAATACAGCAGTGCCCTCAGCGAAACAGGCTAAACCCGTAAGACATCGGCTGAAGGGCACTAAGTAGATCAGGCTTGAAAAGCTGAGGTATGTGAAGTTAGATAAAGGCATCGATATCAACGGCTTGGAGGGACAGAATATGGGTGCTCGCCTACGTGTGTTTCTGAGTGCTGCTGAAGAGCACA
>Ga0224723_1000085_pt1 | contig 57995 bp, 46 predicted proteins | sample Balambano_FR2_Me_FD_161647 | JGI IMG/M metagenome (GOLD analysis project Ga0224723, IMG submission 161647) | Freshwater sediment microbial communities from Lake Towuti, South Sulawesi, Indonesia - Balambano_FR2_MetaG | ecosystem: Environmental > Aquatic > Freshwater > Lake > Sediment | place... | reverse complement strand
AGTATGTACCGTTCGTGCGCCGCCACAGCGCAATCAGCGCTAGCGCCAGCCCGACTAGTCCCACATACAGCGGCGAAAAGACGCTGACGACGTTGGGATAAATGAATTGCAGTACGTCCTGAAGCGGGAAGCCGTTTGCTTTGGCGTCAAAGCCGAAGCCGGCGCGCGTCGTCAGCGCCAGGTATTCCGCGCCTGGCAGCAATTGCACTGCCGCCAGTGCCACACCGCCGATGCCGAACAGCGCCGCGCCCGCAACGAACCATGTCCAGCGGGCGCGCATCTGCCAGAGCCGATAGCTCAGATACGCCAGCAGCAGCCATGTCATCAGAAAGGTGGTCTGCGGGTGTCCCGCCAGCCACGAAAGCCCGTAGGCGAGGGCGGTCAGCAGGAGGTATTGGCTATTGGGTGTTGGGTATTGGGGGTTCTGTTCGGTGTTCGGTGTTCGCTGTTCGGGGTTCTCAAAAGTGCGTGGCGAATACTTTGTACTTTGTACTTTGTACTCTGTACTTTCGTGAATGCCGATGAGCGCGAGCGGCAGCCAGGTTGCCGCTTCCAGCAGCGCCAGTTGCAGCAGGGGATAGCCGGACATGAAGCCGCCGTAGCCGCCGACAATGGCAGTCGTGAAGCTGGCGAGCTGTGACGCGGGCTGGCGCAGCGTGACGCGCCGCATGAAGGCGTAGAGCAGGAGCGTAAATATCAATACATGGGCGGTCATTTCGAGCTGGAGAGCGCGGTAGCTGAAGCCGCCCGCCAGGTATGACAGTGCCAGTGTGAGCAGGCGCGGCGGATAAAAGACGGCTGCCTGTGTATCGGCAATGAAGGGTAGCCCGCCGTTGTTGTAGGGATTCCAGAGCGGGATTTGCCCCTGACTGAAGCGTTCGTACTGGTAAGCAGCGAAGGCGACGAATTGTCCACTGAAATCGCCCTGCGCCAGCGATGCTTGGTCGGCTGTGATGGGGGTGAAGAGCCGCCAGAAGAACAGCAGCCAGAGCGCGAACAGGGCAAAAATAACAGCAATATCGGGATGTATTCTAAACCGCAAAGGCGCGGAGGACGCAGAGGAGGGGCGACCTGCCGGGTCGCCCGTGCGCAATCTGTTGGCGTACTTGGCATCTTGGCGTTTAATCACGGAATCGGATTTTTGTGCGTTCATGGCGACACGCTCGGCAGGATGCGGACGCGCGTGAGTTGGGTGTAATCGAATGCCGCGCCACCGTCGGGTGTGAATACGCGCAGGCGATTGAAACTGCCATCATCGCCGCGTCTGTACAAGCCGACGTAGATTTCGTAGATGCCGGGCGGCGCGGCGGCGTTGACAGGGAGTATGTGCGGGTCTTCGATGATGACGCCCGGTTGCCAGGTCGAAGTCGGCGCGCTCCACTGCGCAGGCATCGCGTCCGACGCGGCGTGGATGGTGGTCGTGAGCGGATCGATGACCTGCGCGAAGACGATGTAATCGGTGTCGAGGTCATCCAGGGCTTGCCAGTAGAGCGTGAGTATCGTTTGGCTGGCGGCTGCCGGGCTGAGATCGCTTATGCTGTAGCCGACGAGTTCGATCTGGTCACTAAAGTTGATGTTGATGGGGTTAGGCACAGTCAGTTCGCTTGCGCGTGGCTGCAAGTCGATTTGCCCAATTGTGACGAGTTCTTCGCCATTGTCAGTCATCATGCGCTCGCCGGTGGGCAGGTGATACCAGCCGACGACCACAGCGAGCGTTTGGGGTGCATAGGCGTTCGGCGGTATCCACACATAGACATCGTTGAACCATTGCTGTCCAGGACTGAGGTCGGATGTCGCCAGCGTGCCGCCACCAGGGTAGATGTCGCGCTGCCCGACGATGACATTATCGGGCGTCACAAGGTGAACGAACAGACTCCAGTCACGCTGGAACGCTTGCTCAACAGTCAGCAAAAGGCTGACGCGCGCATACTCGCCAGGGCGAACAGTTGGCTGTGATTGCTGTGTTGATGTAAGTGCGATTGCGCCACCGTCGGATGCGCGCAAGACGGCATTGGGCATCGCTTGGGGGATGTTTGGCGTTTGGAACAATGGCGATTGGTAGGCGGGCAGGATGCTGCCTGTGGGAGCGGCGAATGATACCAGGATGAATGGCGCAGCGACGAACGCCTTGATCCATGTTTTGTCATGCCACCAGCACCAGCCGACCACCAGCCAGACGCAGATTGACGACAGCGCGCCAAAGACCAGCCGCCCCTGCGAAGCGGGTGTTTCCGCTGTCCAGCGCAGGTAAGACACGAATGTGACGACGATCCAGAGCAGGGTGATCCAATGGGCGAGGGAGAGTTTCAACCGCAAAGGCGCGAAGAACGCAAAGGTTCGCGGGTATTGGGTATTGGGTATTGGGCGTTTTGCCTGTTGGTAGGCGATAAAGAGCAGGGCGCTGAGGAGACCGATGCCGCCGATGAGATTGAAGCCTGTGTAGAGTGTGGTGGATTGTATCGGCACGTTCATGCCGCCGAAGAAGCCCCAGAATGCCCAGAGGAAACTATCGCGTTCTGACCAGAGTTGCGCGGCGTTGGCGGGAATAGCGCGCCTGCCCACGATGTCCAGAAAGACGTTAAGCCCGGTTGGATCGCCGTACAACTGCCAGTTGCGCAGATACCACCATCCGGCAATCGCAATCGTGAGGGTGCCGCTTATGATGCCGCCAATCACCAGCGGTCGCCAGTCGCGGCGGCGCAGGCTGATGATGAACAGGCTGAGCGCGATAATGGGAATGAAGAAGCCAAGGTTCATTTTGGAGAGGATGCCCGCGCCACAGGCAATGCCAAGCAGCATGTAATCGCGCCACGACGGGGCTGTTTCGCGCAAGAGCAGCCGGACGACGAGCAGTGTCAGCAGATTGCCGAGCAGGTTGGACAGATTGTCGTTGTTGACAGAGCCGCTGATGAAGAGGAACATCGGCAGGAAAGCGTTGAAGGCGGTTGCCATCAGCGCGATGTCGTGCCGCGTGGGAAAGAGCGACCGCGCCAACAGACACGTCACGATGACTGTACCAGCGCCGAGCGCAATCGAGAAAAAGCGCGACAGTTGCAGTGCGAGCAGCGCGCCGGTGAAGCGGTTCTGCGCTTCTTCAGGGCGGTGGACGATCATGTTGACATTGCCATCCGGGACGATGACGCCGATGTCCGCGTGGGGGTTGATGCGTCGCCAGTAGTCGAGATTGGATGTGTCGATCCACGAAGTCAGCATGGCGGCGAGCATATAGTACAGCGGCGGCTGGCTGCCTTCCTGACGCCACGCGGTTGGCACAGCCGGGTCTTGCAGCGGCAGTTGCAAGCCGTTATCCGCCAGATACTTGACCATCGGGTAGTGCCAGAGTTCGTCCGACGCCTCGAACGGCGGTGTCGCGAAACTATAGACAGTTGCCAGCACCACATATGTGGCGACGATTAACACCAGCCAGCGGCGCGCTCGTAGGTCAGTCACACCGCACTCCGCACGCGCTCGAAGAAGGCAATATACTGGCGAATGATATTGTCCCAATCGAACAGGTAGGTCGTTTCTTTTGCGCCAAAGCCAATTGCGGTGCGCAGCAGCGGGTCGTCATAGAGGCGGCGTAGACTGGCTGCAAGCGCGTCTGCGTCGTTGGGCGGAACAAACAGCATCGTCTCGCCATCAACAAAGCCCGGCAGGATGAGCGACGGCTGCGTCGTCACGATTGCACAGCCATAGTGTAGTGCTGCCAACAGGCTGCCGCGTCGATAACTTGCACCATCGTTGAAGGGCAGGGCGACGGCATCGACTGCCGTTAGTGTCTCGCCTACGGTCACTTCGTCAATGAAGCCTGTGTAACGGATGTAAGGGCGTAACCCCTGCTGATCGATCTGTTGCTCAATGTCGTTAGAAGCCGTCTCGTTGGTCGGGTCGTTTTCGCCTGTCGTGCCGCCGATGAAGACCAGCCGCGCAGGAATAGCGTATTGGCGCAGCAAGTGAAGCGCTTCAATTAGCACGTCTACGCCCTTGCTGCTGTTGATCAAACCGAAGTAGCCAATCAGGAATTCGTCATCGGTTGCGCCTACCCGGTGGCGGACAGCGGTGCGGTCGAAGGCTTCTGAGAGCGGGGTATTGATGTTGCTGCCAATGGGGATGAGCGTGCGCGTTTCGATGCCCGTCAGGTTAGACATATCTTCGGCATTGGTGGCGATGACGCCAGACGAGGACTCCGCCAGGTGACGGACGATTTGCTCACGCAGCTTGCCCGCTTTGGGGAACAGGTACGGATAGCGCAGGTCGTGGAAGGTTGTGACGACCGGAACAGGGCTTAAGACTTTAGGGTAGAAATGAATCCAGGGCGACATGCCGAATGCTGCGGTCTGGTATTGCAGGCTCACGATGTCCAGCTTATGCTTGCGTGCCCAGTCACGCGCGGGTATCCAGGCGCGCCCGTCCCAACTACTGATGCTGGCGTCGAGCGCGAATGTGTTGGTGCTGTGTTCGGCGCGTGTGCCGCTGAGGACGCGCACGGTATGACCGTGTTCGGCAAGCTTTTGCGCCAGAATTTCGCTGTATGCGCCAACGCCGCCCTGCATGGGCGGGAATTCACCTGTGATGATGCCGATGTGCATTTATGTAACCTTCAATCCTGAACGTAGCACCTGTCGGTAGGTATCAATGCGCGCCTGCCGCAGGGGACGTTTATGACCGAGCAGGGCTTTGACGCCTTCAACGGCAATCTCCCAAGTATAGCTTGCCAGCAGGAAGCGCCGGAGTACCTGCGCCTCGAACGTGCCGTGATGTTTGTGGACGTAGCGCAGTTTGCTTTGCTGGAAGTGGATGTGCTTGCGGGCGGCGACCTGCTCCGTACTCTTGCCGCCGTGATGGATGATACGAGCGTTACCAAGATAGACAACCCGCCAGCCATCGTCTTTGGCGCGGTGACACCAATCGAGTTCTTCGCAGAACATAATGTAGCCTTCGTCCAGCCCGCCGATCTGTTCATAGACTTCGCGCCGCGCCATAAGCGCTGACCCCTGTACCCAATCGACATCCAGCGTCGCGTCTTCAGCTGCGTCATTGACATAGAAGGTGTCGAGGAGGTGTCTGGGGGCGTAGGGTTGCAGCCAGGTGCTTTCAAAGTAGGCGGTCGCCAGCGTTGGGAAGCGGCGGCGGGTGGATTGATAACTGCCGTCAGTATTTCGCGTATTGGGTCCAACAATACCAACGTCTGGATGTGCATCCAGATGGGCAACCAGCTGTTGCAGGGCGTCGCCGATGATTTCGGTGTCCGGGTTGAGCAGCAGCAGGTGGCGACCGCGTGCTGCACGCAACCCGATATTGTTGCCGCGCGTGTAACCTACGTTTTCGGACTCGGCGATGAGCGTGACTTGCGGATAGCGCTGGCGCAGCACGGCAACGCTGTCGTCACTGCTGGCAGAGTCAACCACTATGATTTCGATGCTCAAACGCGCATCATCAGGTGTGTCCAGGGAAACGTCGCTGCGCAGGATGCTATCGAGACATGCCGAAAGCAGCGCGGCGACATTCCAGTTGACGATGATGATCGACAGGTCGAGCAAGACAAATCCCTCCGCGAAACTGTAACACAGGATTTTACCAGAGATTTACACCTGCTCGAATATCCGAACACACATTGATTACATTCATGACGCATGATGACGATATGAAGCACATATCAATCTGGAGGTACAGACAATGAAACGCTTCAATATGCTCGCAATTGCCCTCGTTATGGTGATTGCACTGGTTAGTGTCGGCGCAGCAGCTGCGCAGCAGGGTCCTGGCGGCGGCGGACCAGGTGGTGATGGTCGCGGCGGTCGGCATGGCTTCGGTATGCTGCGCGAGGCTCTGGCGATCATCAGCGAAGAAACCGGCTTGACCGAACTGGAGATCGTTCAGCAGGTGCGCGACGGAGCGACGCTGGCGGAGATCATCACTGCAAACGGTGGCGATGTGCAGGCGGTGACGGACGCCATCATCGCGGTAGTCACGGAACAGGTGAATGAGGCAGTTGCGAATGGGCGCATTACGCAGGAACGCGCTGATGAAATTCTGGCGAACCTGCCTACAATGGTTGAAAGCGCGCTGAATGGCGAGTTTGCAGCCGATTTCGGTGGACGCGGGGGTCCGCGCGGCGACCGGGGTGAACGCGGGTTGGGGCGCGGCGGCATCGCTGTCATTCGACTGGCAGCGGAACTGACGGGTCTGGACGTGCAGGACATCCGTGCGCAGCTTGACGACGGCGCGACGCTCGAAGAAGTACTCACGAGCAATGGTGTCGAGGTAGAAGTCTTCGTTGCCGAAGCGGTCGAGCGCATGGAAGCGCGGCTGGGCGTGCTGGTTGCTGATGATCGGATCACGCAGGCAGAAGCTGATGAGCTATTGACAACGTTCGAGACGGAACTACGCGAACGGATTGTGCAGCCGCTGACTGAGGAAGCGCCAGCGGGTCCGTAGTTTGACGCTGCACAACTGATGTAAGGCTGCGTGGGTGGAGATCGTCTCCACCCGCGTTTGATTCAGGAACAGAAACGCCAAGACGCCAAGCACGCCAAGAAGAAATCTTTTGGTGTCCTTGGCGTCTTGGCGTTTAGACGAGAAACAGCCGTTCAGCATTTTCAGTGGTGATGTGCGCCATCTCGTCGGTCGTCACGCCCTTAACGGCGGCGAGTCGTTCGACCACAAGCGGAATATAGGCGGGTTCGTTGCGTTTGCCACGATGCGGGATGGGCGTGAGGTAAGGCGCGTCGGTTTCGACGAGCAGGCGTTCAATCGGGACCTCAGCCGCGATTTTGCGGGTTTCTTCGGCATTTTTATACGTGATCGGTCCTGTAAAGCCAAGATAAAACCCCGCTGCCAGCGCGCGTTCGGCAATTGCCATGCTGCCGGAAAATGAATGCATCACGCCTGGTCTGTTTTGCAACGCAGGTGGCAAATCGCGCGCCCAGCTTTCGAGCATTGCCATCACGTCTTCGCTGGACTCGCGGTTATGGATGATGACGGGCAGTTGCAACCGCTTTGCCAGTTCAAGCTGCGCCTGAAACGCGATCTTTTGCGTGGCTGGCGGGCTGTAATTCCAATGATAATCCAGCCCAATTTCGCCAATCGCGACGACTTTGGGAGCGCGACTGTAATCTTCAATAGCGGCGAGATGCTCGGCAGACCAGTTTGCTGTGCTGTTGGGGTGTATGCCCACCGCTGCGTACACTCCCCGCTGCGCCTGTGCCAGTGCAATGACAGCTGCGCTGGTGGGGAGGTCAACGGCTGGAACGATGATGCGGTCAACGCCTGCTGCATGTGCGCGGACGACAACCGCTTCACGGTCGCCGTCAAACGCATCGAAATTCAGGTGGCAGTGGGTATCGATCACGGCTTAAAGATGATATTTGTGCTTGAGCAGCTTGATGTCGTTATGCACCATGCGCTCGATCATCTGCTCAAACGTGATCTCTGGCTCCCAGCCCAGCACGCGCTTCGCCTTCGCTGGATCGCCAAGCAGTTGATCGACTTCAGCAGGGCGCATAAACGCCGGGTCTTGCACGACATAATTGTGCCAGTCGAGATCTGCCGTGCTAAAGGCGACTTCTACCAGCCGTTCGACCGAATGCATAACACCTGTTGCGACGACGAAATCATCGGGCTGATCCTGCTGCACCATCATCCACATCGCTTTGACGTAATCGGGTGCGTAGCCCCAGTCCCGTAGTGCATCAAGGTTGCCCAGTCGCAGTTCGTTCGCCAGACCGAGCTTGATTTTGGCGACGCCGTGCGTGACCTTGCGGGTGACGAACTCCAGACCGCGCCGTTCCGACTCGTGGTTGAAGAGGATGCCGCTGGTGGCGTGCATGTCAAAGCTTTCGCGGTAGTTGACCGTGATCCAGTGACCGTAGACCTTCGCCACCCCATAGGGACTGCGCGGGTAGAAGGGTGTGGTTTCCTTCTGCGGAACTTCCTGTACCTTGCCGAACATTTCGCTGCTCGATGCCTGATAAAAGCGGATTTCCGGATTTACCGTGCGGATGGCGTCCAACATGCGCGTGACGCTGATGGCGGTCGCATCGCCAGTGAAAACCGACTGCGCCCATGACGTGCTGACGAAGCTTTGCGCCGCCAGGTTATAGACTTCGTGCGGGCGGGCTTCTTTCATCGCCAGCACGAGACTGGTCTGGTCGAGCAGGTCGCCGCCGATCAGCTTGACTTTATCGAGAATGGTTTCGATGCGTTCGTAGTTCGGCGTGCTGAGACGGCGGACGAGACCATAGACCTCGTAGCCTTTTTCCAGCAGCAGTTCTGCCAGATACGAACCATCTTGTCCGGTGATACCGGTAACGAGTGCGCGTTTACGTGCCATAGCGTTATGTTTTCTCCTGAAGCGAGCGCTAGTTCATCAATACACGCTGGCGACAATCGTTAAGTACGTCGCGCAACGAGGACTGCAAAGAAATAAGGGGTCGCCAACTGGTCATGTTGTGCAACCGGGTGTTATCGCCCCATAGTAATGGGACGCGCGCGGGACGCATCCGTGCTGGATCGGCTTCAACGGTGATTTCGACCTTACTCTCCTGACATAGGATGGTCAGGATGTCACTGATGGTGTGCGTCGTGCCGCTGGCGACATTGTAAATCTCGCCAGGCTGCCCGCTTGCCATGAGCAGGCGCATAGCGCGCGAGACATCGCGGACATCGGTGAAATCGCGGCGCGCCTCTAGATTACCGACCTTCATGACAGGTGCTTGCTCACCTGCTTCGATACGCGCGATCTGGATAGCGAAATCGGGCGCGACGAAACCCTGGCGCTGCCCGGGACCAATCTGGTTGAAGAGACGGACGATGATGGCGGGCAGTTCGCGGCTGAAGTGATACTGGATGCACAGCATCTCCTGCGTCAGTTTGCTGACGGCGTAGGGGCTGGTCGGTTGTGGCAACACTGTTTCATCGGTTGGGCGGTCGGGCAACGTGGCGTTGGCATAGAGTTCGCCTGTGCTGGCGATGATCATGCGCGGTGCAAGATTGAGCTTGACACATGCCTCGAAGATATTGAGCTGACCGCGCACATTGCTTTCAAATGTTTCCCAGGGGATGTCGAACGATGCGCGCACGTCTGCTTGTGCCGCCAGATGATAAATCTGTTCGGGCTTGAGTGTGGCAATGAGTTCATACACTGCAACCGGATCGCGCAGATCGACTTCATGCAGTGTGACGCCGTAGATGTCATCCTGCATCCGCAGTGATGTGCCGTGCAGTTCGCCATCGGGCGCTGCCAAAGTGAGATGGCGCACCAGATGACGACCGACGAAACCAGTTGCCCCCGTAATCAGAATCCGCAAAAGTGCCTCACTAACTGCTGTAAACTGTGACCTGTCGTGGAATGATAGCCGAACGCCAGACCCACGACAGGCTACAAAATTGACATTTCAGCACCCTAACAGGCGTGCCTATCATTCACTACTCATTATCCGAGAAGGTTGGGTACGGAAGCACAAAGATGTCGAAGCGTTCGTCTTCAATCGACTGTACGACGACGATTTCCAATGCTTGCTCTGCCTGAAGGTTGATGCCGGGCAGCGTTGCCACCACCCCATCAAGACCTGAGTCAATAAAGTAGAAGTCATAAACGACGGGTTCCAGCCGCGCAACCAGCGAAACAGTGCCAACAGCGACATTGCGATAAATACGCTGGACGCCAAACGGAATCGATTGCGGCTCACCTTCAACGAAGCCGGGAACAAACTCTGGATTGATATCGCCTGTCGGTGAAACGACATAGCCTAGATCGAAGATCGCCTCGCCTGGCTGACCGATGTTGACGAAGCGTAGATTGCCTTGGGTACTGTTGGTAACAAAGCTGTCATCTTCGATCATCAGCAACCGGACATCGAAATCAGTCCCGTAGGCATAGATGCTGTAACGGTTAAACGCCGATAGCGTGACCGACTCGGTTAGCGTGGCGCTACCTGTGCTGACGGTCAGGTTATAGGTTGCCTCAGCGACGGGCAGCAGGTCGCTGCTGCTGCCGCCGGGAAGCTGTTCGAGCAGCGGCTCATCGTTCATGGCGAATGTGGCGCGGGTATCAGGGATGGTGTTCACAAAGCGTAACGCTGCTACATCAGGCAGTGCGCTGCGCGTCTCGCGTTGTTCCAGCGGCAGTTCAAACATCAACACAGGTGCGTCTTCGCGTCCGGTGATGATGTACAGGTAGCGTGTGTTCGCTTCAAACGTGCGCGTATCTTCAAGGCGATAGGCAACTTCACGGCGGTCGCCTTCAGCAGGCGACTGCCATGAGAAGATTTGTGTGCCGGGATCGTCAATGATGGTGAAAGGGGTATCGGCATAACGCAGGTCGATGTTCTCAGAGAGCGGACCGTCAAGGCTGTAACTGCTCAAACGTTCTGACCCTGCGTAGAGATTGATGAAAGTGACACTCATGCGTCCTTCCGGCAGAGTCGTTACGGCGTTGTCGAGGTTCGACAGCACTTGCATATTGTCGGCGTTACCTGTGAGCAGCCAGGTGATCTGGTCGCCACTGTTCGGCGCGACGCTGATGCTGTATCGGGGCGCATCGTCTGGGGCTGCGCCGCTGGAGTGCACGCGCAGACTGCCTGCTTCGGCGGGAGTCGTGACCAGATCGGAGGCTGATCCAAACACCAGCGATTGCGCCAGCAGCATATCACCGAGATAGACATCCACCGCTCCTGTATCTGCATCCAGACCGCTGACCACACGTGCTTGTGCTTCTCCAGGAAGAAGATACTCAAATGTGACGAGCTGCACGCTGCCCGTGTTTTGCGGCGCGCCTGTGAGAATGATCGTGTAGCCGCGCCCTGCGCGCAATTGCAACGTGTCATCAATCAGCAATGCGCCGCTGGAACGGACTTCGAGCGTCTGACGTTCGGATGCGAGTGTGATGGCGGGCGATGCCTGCTCGAAGTTGAGATCGGCGAGCAGCGGCGCGCTGCCCGCGAAGCCGACCGAGACATCAGGAATGCCAGCGGCGGCATGGATGAACAGCATCCGGCTGCGTCCGTTCGCCAGCAGCGAGATGTCATCTTTGTGCGTTACGAGGCGCAAACCATCGCCAGACGGACTGATGATGAGTGTGTAGCTCGCTTCGCCTTCCAGTGTCAGTGGCGCTTCCAGCAGGGATCCGTCATCCGGGGTCGTGCCAGCCGGGAAGACGCGCAGCGTGTAGTCGCCCGCCGCGATTTGCCCGGCTTCGGCTGCCTGCGCATAGTCGAGCCGTGTGGCGATGGCAAGCTGCTCTGCGTAGACATCGAGCGTACCCGCGTCCGGCGCAGCATGAACGAGCCGCACGCTTGCCAGCTCGTCGGGCGTGAGCGCGACGGTGCGGGGGACTTCCGGCGTTGCAGTGGGGGTCGGGATGGGCGTCGCGCTGGGTGGCGGCACAGGCGTCTGCGTTGGCGCGGGGGCAGGGGCGCACCCCGCCAGCAGGGAAATGACTGTGATGACAAACAAGAATCGCAGCTGATTACGCATACGCCAATCCTCTACCGTGAATCCACTCTTGATTAAGGATAGCACATAGGCTGGCAGACGCGGCTTGATATGGACAGGATTTTAGTCCGGTAGACAAAAACGGGAGCGCACCGTTGAATGTGCGCTCCTGTTGCAAAGGAGATTACGCGCTTGGTGTCGGCGTAATGAGCAGCGGATCAAGCGTTGGGATAAGGGTTACAAGTGTGATCGGGATGTCCGTCAAGGTGACGGCGTTCTCATTGAAGGTGAAGGTCAGGAATTGGGTCGATACCCATCCTTCCAGCCCTTCAAACGTCACCTGTACCCAATCATTGGTGTCGATACGCCCATTGACGACCATACGAGTACCACTGGGAATGAGCGTCAGTGATTCTGAGTTAGCGTTCGGGTTGCGGCGCAGGTGCAGATTTGCGCCTTCATCCAATTGCACCGTCGCCACGAAGACATCACGGAGCGGGTCTACTGTCGGCGCGGCAGGACCGGCTGCGCCAGCCGTGATCGCGCCACGTTCTGTATCCGGAATGGTCTCCAACAAACCGCGCGCTTCCAATTCATCCAGCGTAAACGGCTCGTTACGGAAGCTGATCTCCAGGAAAATCAGGTTTGCCCATCCGGTAATGGTGCCGCCCGTTGGTGGTGTGTAGCGGACATACGCCCAGTCGCGCGCCTCGTTGACGCCGACCAGTTCCAGCGCCGTATCGTTCGGCACGAGCGCCAGCGACTCGCCATCGGTATTCGGTGTGCGACGGATTTGCAGATTTGCGCCAGCGTCAAGATTGAAGACGGTGACAATCACAACGTCGGACGGCAGCGGTGGCGGCGCAATCGCCGTATCGCGCGCTTCGCCCGGTTCGTTGGATGGCACGGTTGGCAGGTCTGCAAGGCGCTGAAGTCTGCCGCGCGTGTCGCGCACATCGAGGAATTGCGCATTGACCCATGCCTCGATTTCGCCACCGTCTGGTGTGGCGTAAATGACACGCAGCCAGACCTCTGCCGCGTTCAGGTCTTCGTCCTCAGGCAGCAGCGCCACTGGATCTACGGTCGGTGTGGCGAGTGGATCGGGAGTCGGCGATGCAACACCAGCGGGCAGCTCCGGATCGCCCGCGCGTCCGAGGACAATCAAGGTCGTGCCAGACGGCGCAAGACCAAGCGAGAAGGCATCACGGCTGGGGTACTGGCGCAGTTGCAGGTTCGCGCCCGGATCGAGAATGACGCGCGCGGTCGGGAACTGCGGTGCAGCGGTTGGCGGGAGGGTGGGCGCAGCCGGCGGCACAGTGGGCGCTGGGGGTGCTGTCGGCTGCACAACCTGTGCCGGAACTGCCGTAGCATCCATAGGTGGGATGACGGTAGCGGTGGCAGCCTGAGCGACTTCCGCTGCTGCGCCCATCGCCATCATCGCGCCGGGAGCGCTGCCAATGGTTTGGGCAATGCTGGCAGGCGGTAGTTCGATCAATTGCAGACCGTCTTCGCCGCTGACCGCCAGCGCGCTGTAATAGACGCCGCCATAGGTGACATTGGTGAGCAGCGGGACTTCCTCGTTGGATGTGCCAACTTCCAGTTGGGCGGTCAACGCGCCTTCGGTGGCGGGGAAGATGGTGAAGGCAGCTTCGCCCGCTGTGGCAATCGTGGTCACACCAACATCTTCGCCGTCTGCGGACAGTGACAGCGCGAGGTCATCGCCGCCGGGGACGCCGTGATAGACAGTGAAGGCTGCGGTTTGTGCGTCGAGTACCGTAACATCATCCAGGTAGCCCTGAATGATCACATCATTACCATCCGCAATCGCTGCGGCAGTCGTGTAGTTCTCAGCCGCGACGCTGAGAGCGCCTTCGACAATCACATCGGATGTGCCAGCCGCAGTGATCGAGACAGGATAGTCACCCGTTGGCATGGCGATGAAACCTGTACTCTGTCCAAAGGCGAGACCAGGCACAGCAAGCACGCTGTTGATGTAGACATCAACGGCAGGCGCGCCATCTACGCCATGTACGACTCGGACAAAACCCGAGTCAGCGTCGCCTTCGCTGGATGCGCTCAGGACCAGCGCTTGTGGGGCAGTGGGGCTGCCGTAAGCGATGACCATGTAGGACGTACCGGAGGCGAGCGCGAATTCGGTGACAGGCAGCAGCGCCACTGATACGTCGCCGCCCGAAGGTACGACCGCCAGTGGGTACGTCAATGCCGGAATGTCCAATGCTCCATAAGGTGCGTTGTAGCTCAGGTTCTGGACGACGGCGCGCCCGTCTTCCAGCACGACATCCACTGCTGGTGCATCGGGAATGGCGTGGACGGCGGTGATGCGCGTTCTGCCAAGCGGCAGCGGACTCACGTCAAGGTCGAAGGCTGTGAATTGCAGCGGTTCGCTGGAGGAGACGATGAGAACACTGGCAGTGTTTGCGGGCGCGTCAAACGTCTGTTCCCAAAGCGCGGTGGTCGTGCCTGTGGGCGATGCGCTGATCTGGACGGGGGACGCTGGGATTTGAACGAGTGTCGATGCTTGCCCGAAGCCGAGTTGGATGGCGACAGGCTGCCCATTGATATAGACATCGACCGCGCCTGCGCCGGAAAGGGCATGGACAAAACGGACAAACGCTGTATCGAACTGGGCGAGCGACCACCCGCTGAAGGGGATCAGTCCGACGAAAACAGCGAACAGCACGGCGGCGAGTTTCTTGAATTGCTGCATGTGCAAAGCTCCTTGTGGGTGCGGCAACGACCGCACCAAACGAAGACCGGCGCAGGGAGCGCCGGTCTTGAAGCAAGATGAGAAGGGTGGTGTGGTTACGTGCCTTCTTCCCACTGGCTTAAATAATGCTCCTGCTCAGGCGTCAGAATATCGATCTGGACGCCCATCGCCTCTAGCTTAATGCGAGCAATTTCTTTGTCAACCTCTTCCGGGATACGATACACCTGCGGTGACATCGATTTGCCGTTCTTGATCATGAATTCTGCGCCGAGCGCCTGGTTCGCAAAGCTCATATCCATAACGCTGGCGGGGTGTCCTTCGGCGGCTGCGAGGTTGATGAGGCGACCTTCGCCAAGAACATAGATTGCCTTGCCGTTCACTTTGTACTCTTCGACAAACGGACGCACGAGACGCGGCTCGCCGCTTGCCATCGCGCGCAACCCCTTCAGATTGAGTTCGACATCGAAGTGACCGCTGTTGGCGACCATCGCCCCGTTCTTCATCTTCTCGAAGTGCGGCGTATCGACAACGTGCATATCGCCTGTGACAGTGACGAAGATGTCGCCAATCGCAGAAGCTTCCGCCATCGGCATGACCTGGTAGCCATCCATGACCGCTTCGAGTGCGCGCATCGGGTCAATTTCGGTCACAATAACAATCGCGCCCATGCCACGCGCACGGCTCGCCAGCCCTTTGCCACACCAGCCATAGCCCGCGACGACAATCGTGCGCCCTGCCAGCAGAATATTCGTGGCGCGGACGATGCCATCGAGCGTGCTTTGTCCCGTGCCATAACGGTTATCGAACATGTGCTTGGTATCGCTGTCGTTGATGGCGATGACCGGGAAGGCGAGCGCGCCGTCCTTCGCCATCGCGCGCAGGCGGATGACGCCTGTTGTGGTCTCTTCCGTGCCGCCGAGGATGGTTTCCAGAAGTTCGCGGCGCGATTTGTGGATGGTGCTGACGAGGTCCGCACCGTCATCCATCGTGATGTGCGGCTGGTGATCCAGCGCCGACTTGATATGGTCGTAGTAGGTGCTGTTGTCTTCACCCTTGATGGCGAACACAGGGATTTCGTAGTGCGCCACCAGCGCCGCCGCAACATCATCCTGCGTGGAAAGCGGGTTGGACGCGCACAGGACGACATCTGCACCGCCGACCTGAAGCGTGTGCATCAGGTTCGCCGTTTCGGTCGTGACGTGCAGGCACGCCGAGATGCGCACGCCCTGCAGCGGTTTTTCTTTGGCGAAACGTTCGCGGATGGTGCGCAGCACGGGCATTTCCTGCTCCGCCCATTCGACACGGTAGCGACCCCCGGTCGCAAGGTCAAGACTCTTCACATCATGTTCGACAGACATTGGAACTCCTCGGTATGTGTACAACAAAGTGCGTTTGGTTTGGCAAGCGCAAGGCTGACAGCAGCATAGTAAGTCAGCCTTGCATACGACTTGCGCAGGGAAGTGCTACGGCAACGCTTCGTGCGACGTGATCAGCAGGCGGTTGAGCGCGCCCGCATCATCGTACTGACTGCGGAAGCGCTCGACGAACTCGGCAGGAGTGAACTTGTGGCTTTGCGTGCCGACATTCTCCAGAACATAAGTAGCGCAGAGCGACCCCATGATGCCTGCGATGTTCAGCGGCACATCATGGGCCAGCCCGCAGAAGAAACCGGCGCGGAAGGCGTCACCGCCGCCCGTCGGGTCCTTAATGGCGCGGGCAGGGAAAGCACCCACTTCGATGAGATCGCCATTCGTATAGATATGCGAGCCGTGCCTGCCGCGCGTAATGATCAGCAGGTCGATTTCACGGCGCAGATCGGCAAGCGTCATGCCCGTCTTTTCGCAAATCAGCTCGGACTCGTAGGCGTTGACGATCATAGCGTATGCGCCTTCCATGCCCTGACGCAGCTGTGCGCCGTCGAGTCGCGGTACTTGCTGGCTGGGATCATAGACGAAGCGGATGCTGCGCGCCCGACATTCGTCGGCAAGCTGGATCATGGCGATGGGATCGTTGGGGGAAATCACCACCAGGTCGGGCTGTCCGTCATAGACATCCGCCAGCTTATAATTGCGGGCATAGTTCATTGCGCCGCCATAGAACGAGGCGATCTGGTTATTGTCGAGATCGGTATTGACGAAGAAGGACGCTGTGAAGACATCGCCAATTTCGCGGACGGTGCTGCAATCGACTCCGGCGCGTTCCAGCCAAAGCTGGTAATCGCTGAAATCGCGACCAACCGTTCCCATCAGTTTGGGCTTTAGACCGAGCAACGCCATCGTGTAAGTGATGTTTGCCGCAACACCACCCCAGTGCTTGGTCATTTCGTCTACGAGGAAGCTGAGGCTGACCTGATGCAGTTGTTCGGGGATAAGGTATTCGGTGAAGCGACCGGGGAAACGCATTAAGTAATCGTAGGCAATCGAGCCGCTGACGATAATGTTGCGCATTCAGAAATCCTGAAAGATGGATACAAATGAACGATAATGTTTCCGCATCACTATATCATAGTGTCAGTTGTGCTGAGAAGATGGGAAGATTTGCATATAGATCGGCGCTCCTGCCCGTATAATGATGGACATGCGCCAGAAGTGACAGGATACGCCATGAGTGAAATGCCAGACGAACAACCCGTAGCCGAAGTTAGTGTCCGCTATCGTCGCGATGCGGACAAAGGGCGTGAGCCGCGCCTTGTGGCGGGGCGCGCCGGAACGCGCATGTATTCGCTGGCGGCATTGCAGGAGCGCATCGAAGCGCAGTTTACGGATGAGTATGCCGACGATTCGCCGTTGCTGCTGGAAGCGGATACGACAGCGAAGCGCCTGAAGCTGATCCTTGAAGTCGTGAATTATGTGCTATCGGTTGAGTCTGTGCCGCTGGAAGCGGAACTGAAAGCGCAGATTATCGAGAGCATTCATGCCAACCTGTTTGGTTATGGCGTCCTGGACGCGCTGATGATTGACCCGATGATTACGACGATTGACATACATGGTGCAAACCATATCTCGGTGCGGCGCGGGCATGGCGAACTTGAAAACGCGGGCGTGATCTTTGATGATGAAGGGACGCTGCGGCGCGTGGTACAGCGGTTGCTCACCGACGCTGGCGCACAGATCGACGAAAGCGAACCGATCCTGGAGACGGGGCTAACGCTGAGCGGGCGTCCTGTGTCGATGAGCGTGGCGATGCCACCAGCGACACCGTATATCCATGTCGATATGCGCCTCCATCCGGCACAAGCACTTTCGCTGGATGATCTGGTGGCGGCGCGCTGGATGACCGAAGAAGCCGGGGCGATGCTGCGTAGGATTGCGCTGTCCAGGTATGGCTTTACCGTTGTGAGCGAGCCGGAAAGCGGCAAGACGACGCTGCTGAACGCATTGCTCGCGCTGCTTCCGGGCGAGGGTATAGTGTCGGTGGAACGTTCGGGGGAACTCCGACTGCCTGAGGGTGCGCGGTGTTTGACCCCTGTGTGGCGCGCCAGCTACGAAGAGACTGTGACATTTGGTGAACAAATTGAACAGGCGTTGGCACAGACGCCGCAAACACTGGTGCTGGATGAAGTGCGTTTTGATGAACCGCTGACGATCTTGCCGCTGCTGGCAAATGTCGAGACGCCGCGCCAAATCTGGTCAGCGCGCGGGGTGACGGATGCCAAGCGACTACAAAGCGGGTTGGGAATGCTGGCGCGGCGGGCGGATATGTCGCGCAGCGAGCAGATGGTGGCGGCGTTCTACGAACGGCTGCCGTTTGTGATCACGGTGCGGAATATTCAAAATCGTTTGCAACTGTTCAGCATTGCTGAGTGGCAGTCGCGGGCGGACAGCGATTATCCTGATTATGTGATGCTGTTCCAGTATCGCGATGGCGCAGCGCGTCCAACCGAGTCGCAACTGGCGCGCTGGCTGGACTAGCAGGTAAAAATCTTAACACCGGGGCGCTGAGAATTTTTCCTGGCGTCCTTGGCGTCTTGGCGGTTCAAATATTCCTGAACCGCCAAGACGCCAAGTCTGGTCTTCTCTGCGTAAAAAATCATGACGACTTAAGGCTTTGCAGGTTTTCAGTGAACGGCGCGCGGATGATGCCGTGTTCGGTGACAATGCCGCTGAGATAGCGATTGGGCGTCACGTCAAATGCCGGGTTACGGGCGTTGAAGTGGGCAGGCACGAGTTCCGCACCGTAGGGTGACAACACTTCGGACTTGTCGCGCTCCTCAATCGGGATGTCTGCGCCACTCGCCAACGACAAGTCAATCGTAGAGGTTGGCGCGACAGTATAGAATGGAATGCCGTGTTCCTTCGCCAGAATTGCCACCTGATAGGTGCCGATCTTGTTGGCAAAATCGCCGTTGGCAGCGACACGATCCGCACCGACGAGACAGAGCTTGATCTCGCCTTTCTGCATATAATAGCCAGCGGCGGTGTCGGGCAGGATGTCATAAGGGATGCCTAGCTGTTCGAGTTCCCACGCGCTTAGTCGTGAGCCTTGCATACGCGGGCGGGTTTCGTCGAGCAGCACATGGAAGCGCTTGCCCTGCTCGTGTGCTGTGCGAATGACGCCTAACGCCGTCCCCCAATCCACCGTCGCGAGGAAACCGGTATTGCAGTGGTGCAGCACAGTGTCGCCATTCTGGATGAGCGCAGCGCCGTGTTCGCCCATGCGTTTATTGATGGCAACGTCTTCGTCGGCAATGCGCTGTGCCTCTATCAGAAGCGCTTCGCGCAGTTCGTCTGGCGTGCGGAATTCGCCGCTGCGCACAACCTGCATCATGCGATCAACCGCCCACATCAGGTTGACGGCGGTGGGACGGGCGGCGCGGATGTGGGCTGCTGCTTCCTCAAGCTGTGGCAGCAGCGCGTCGATGCTGGTCGCCTGAAGCTGGCGCGCGGCGAGGGCGACTCCGAACGCCGCCGCCGCGCCGATGGCAGGCGCACCGCGCACGGTCATATCCAGAATTCCGCCAGCGACGGCGCGATAATCGTCAAACTCGACCTGTTCCAGCGTCCAGGGGATGCGCTTCTGGTCGATCATACGGACTTTATTGTTGTACCAGTCTACGGTTCTCATGATGGGTCGTGGGATACTTTCTGTAACGGTGCAGCAATAATAACGAATGAACGCACGTCACGGGAAAAAGCGGCGCGCCTTAACCTCCAATTGCGCATCCTTGCGGAAGCGATAGAGTTTGGCAGGTCTGCCACCCGTTTCGCGATAACGGCTGACCGATTCGAGGATGCCAGCCTCGCGCAGTTTCTTGCGAAAGTTCGCTTTATCCAGTGTGCGATCATTGAGAATAATCATATAAGCATCTTGTAGCTCACGAAGCGTAAATTCTTCCGGCAGCAATTCAAAAGCAGCGGCGGAATATTCGATCTTGTAGCGCAGGCGCGTAAGCGCATAGTCGATAATCGCCCCATGATCGAGCAGCAGCGGCGGCAGAGCATAAACGCTGTGCCACGTCATGGAGAGGGCTGGCGTATCGGCACAGCCTGCGGGCAGCCTGGAGGCAGCGATTAATGCAAGGTAGACGACGCTGATAAGGCGCTGATGGGTGATGCGGTCGGGCGTGCCGAAGGTATATAATTGCTGCAAATAGACAGCGCTGACGCCCGTTTTTTCGACCAGTTGGCGCAGCGCTGCTTCTTCCAGCCCCTCGTGTTTGGCGACAACTCCGCCGGGTAACTGCCATATTGCGTCGTCCACACGCACCAGGCAGACTTTCAGGTCGTGCTGGCACAGCGTGAAGACGACGACATCTACCTCCACATGCGGCAGTGCGATGGGCGTCTCCATGATCGGTCGTGACTAGCTGCCGTTGGCGCTGACACCCGCGTTCGCCTGCTGTGTGATGCCTGCCAGCACATCGTAGGCGACGGGGCCGCGCTCGAAAGACTGACCCGCGAAGAAGATGAAGGTTGGGTTGCCATCGGCATAACGCACACGCACGGCGGGCGTGCCTTCGACGCGCAGCTGTTGACCAAGCGCTACACTCTGCTCGACCATCGAATTTTCCTGTTCGCAGGCGAGTAAATCGCTGTAGTTCAACCCGAGTTCACGCGCGACGACGCGCGGTGCATCGGGGTAGCTGCCCTGCTGCGCAAGCTGATTATAGCGAACATAGGAAGTCCAGAATGCACCCGGCTGGGCATTGTCCATACATTCTGCCATGTCGCCCGCAAACGCCGTTTGTGCGCCGCCTGCCGTCGGGAAAACGTGATACTCAAAGCGCGCCTGACCCGTGACGACGTAATCGGCGATGAAGCGTTCGATGTCTGGCAGGTACGACTGGCAGGCGGGGCAGGCGTAATCGGCGAATTCGATGATGGTGATTGGCGCGTCGGGATTGCCAATAACGAAGCCGCCTTCGGGCGTGCGCGACTGGGGCAGGCTGGCGTAGTCGATGGTGGAGCCAGCCGCCTGACCGGACAGGGCGATCAACGCAACGACTGCGATGATGGCGACTACGACAATGCCGCCGATGATTAGCAGTTGCTGCTGGTTTTGCTTTGGGGCGCTTGTGGTCTTGGCTTTGGTTGCAACTGTCACGATAGTCATTCCTTTAACATTCAACATATCGGTGTGCGATTGTAGCTTAACGCTGGATACGCCTCAACGTTGATTTGGGATTGCAGAATGGCTTGTTATAGTTGTTTACAGGAATTTTACACTTCGTAGGACACATAATTATGCGTGCAGTGGAGATTATCGCCAGAAAGCGCGATGGCGAAGCGCTTTCGCGAGAAGAAATTAACTGGTTCATCGAGACGTATACGCGCGGCGACTTGCCCGATTATCAGGCGGCTGCGCTGCTGATGGCGATCTTCATTCGCGGGATGACGCGGCAGGAGACGGTCGATCTGACGCTGGCGATGGCAAGTTCCGGCGATGTGCTGGACTTGAGCGACATTGCGCCGTATATCGTCGATAAGCATTCGTCGGGCGGCGTCGGGGATAAGACCTCGCTGGTGGTGCTGCCGCTGGTGGCGTCGCTCGGTGTGCCTGTCGCCAAGATGAGCGGGCGCGGGTTAGGCTACAGTGGTGGCACGCTCGACAAGCTGGAGTCGATTCGCGGCTATCGCGTTGACCTGAGCGCAGACGAGTTCCGTGCGCTGGCGAAGCAAAACGGCATTGTGCTGGCAGGACAATCGCTGGCGCTTGCTCCCGCTGATGGAAAGCTGTACGCGCTGCGCGATGTGACGGCGACCGTGCCATGTCTGCCGCTGATTGCCAGCAGCATCATGAGCAAGAAGATTGCGGCTGGCGCACAGGGCATCGTGCTGGACGTGAAGCTGGGGCGGGGGGCGTTTATGCCGACGCTGGACGATGCGCGGGCGCTGGCACAAATTATGGTCGAAATTGGGCAGGGCGCGGGACGCGATGTTGTCGCGCTGCTTTCCGATATGAACCAGCCATTGGGCGAGATGGTGGGCAATGCGCTCGAAATTATCGAGACGATTGACACGCTGCGCGGCGGCGGACCGGCAGATTTCCGTGCGCACTGTCTGGAGATAGCAGCGTACATGCTGCTGCTGGCGGGGCGCAGAGCGGAGTGGACAGACTTAGAGGCGAATAAGGCGCTGTGCGAAACGCAGCTTGCGAACGGCGCAGCGCTGGCGATGTTCCGCACGATGGTAGAGGCGCAGGGCGGGGATGTGCGCATGGTAGATGATCCGTCGCTGCTGCCACAGGCGAAGATTGTCGAGTATTACAATGCGGCGCAACCGGGTTATCTGGCGCAGGTGGCGGCGGATGCAATAGCGCTGGCGGCGTTTGAACTGGGCGCGGGGCGCGAGAAAAAAGGTGACAGCATCGATCCGGCGGTCGGGCTGCGTGTGCATGTCAAACAGGGCGACCAGGTGGTGAGGGAGCAAACGCTGGTCACGCTTTATGCCAATGATGTGGCGAAGCTGGCAGCCTGCCGCGCGCATTTGGAACGGGCATTTACGTACAGCGAGTCTCTCACCGAACCGCTGCCACTGTTTTACGATGTGATTCGTAGCGATACGTCAACCGGATGAGGCGAGGATCAACTGCCCGTTCTCAACACGATATTCGCGACGCGGCGCACCCATCCACGTATGGGCGCGAAAGTGAATGTCGCCGTTGATACCTGCGTAGCGCGTCGTTTCGATGCCCGTTGCTGCCGCTTCGCGTGTGCTGACGTTGGCGAGCGCTTGTACCAGAAAGCGCATGGCGTCATACGTCAGCGTCGCCAGGGGAGTAGGCGGCGGTGCGAACTGGTCTGTGGCGGCATAACGCGCAATGAAGTCGGCATCCGGCATTGCCGCGCTGCTGGTGAACGTCAGTGGTGTTGCATCTTGCAGGTTCACGCGCGTGGACGGGTAGAACAGCGAGTCGTCGGGGAAACCGGTGTTGCCCCAGCCGAGAATGTACGTGTTCGGTCCGACGGGCTGCGTCCCCCAGTCGCCGACGATGATGACGGGTAGGTCGCCAAAGCTGAACTGTGTGCCGGGATCAACGGCGACGTAACCCAGTGCCAGCGCCGCGATCACCTGCGGGTCCGTCGCGAATGCCTGAGCGCGGGCAGATGCCGTTTCGAGCGTGCCGCCGTCGTCCTGCGGCATGAGTTCGATGTAGCCAACGCCTGCCTCCGCCAGCGCCAGCCGCGCGGCATAGAGCGCGTCATAGCCGATGTCACGATACTGCCCCTCAAACGGCGCGAGCAGAGCGATGCGCTGTGGTGTGGACGGCGTGGGAGTAGTGGGCGGCGCAGCCGGCGCACAGGCGGCGAGAAGGGCAATCAGGACAACAGTCAGAGGTAGGACCTTAACATGCATTTGCCAGATGTTCCTCAAACGTGCGGGCGAAGTTGTGGTAGCCGCTGCCATCGCAACGCGCGCGGAAATAGTAGTAATCGGTCTGCTCCGGGAAGACTGCTGCGCGGATGGCAGCGAGGCTGGGGCTGGCGATTGGACCGGGTGGCAGTCCTGTGTTGCGATAGGTATTGTAAGGCGAAAGCACACCCTGATAGTCTTCGACGGTAATCTGCGGCCACCAGGAGCCGTTCTCCAAGCCGATGCCGTACTGCACGGTTGGGTCGGCGTCCAGCTTCATACCGATGCGCCAGCGGTTGCGGTAGACGCTGGCGATCAACGGCATTTCGTCCACGCGCGCCGCCTCGCGCTGGATGATCGACGCCAGTGTGACGACCTGATGGATCGTCATGGTTTGTTCCGTCGCCGCCTGCCGGATGTCCGGCGTGAGTCGATCCAGGAACTGCTGCAAAAGAATGCTGCGCAAGAGCGCGGGCGTGACGGCGGCGGGTAGTTGATAGGTGTCAGGAAACAGGAAGCCTTCGAGCGACGCGCCCGGCGGCAGATAGACAAAGTTGGCGAATTCCTGTGGATGTGCTGCGCCCGGACCGATGAGGGCGTAGAACTCCGCGCCGCTGAAGCCGAAGAACTGGTTGCCGTCGATCAGGTTGAAAGCAACTTCTTCAATGCGCTGACCGGGGATGATGCTGAAGGTGAACTGATTGCTGGCGGAGTCGGTCAAATCCTCAGCGATGTCTGGCAGCGTTGAGGTCTTGTAGAGAAAGAACGTGCCAGCTTCCAACTGCGTGTCGAGTTCATAAGCACGCACATAATCGACAAACAGATCAGCGTCCGCGATTAATCCCGCGTTAAGCAGGTTCTGCGCGATGATGGGCGGGGTATCACCCGCGTTTACGGTGAAGCGAATGGGCGTGGTGTCGTTGCCCATCGCCTGGCTGAGTGCGTCTTCCTGTGAAGACAGCCGCATCCGCGCCAACTGCGCCTGGACAAAGCTGCCGACACGCCCGCCGGAAAGCGCAAACAGCGTACCGCCACAGACGAGCGCACCCAAGCCTGCAAACAAAACCAACACACCAATGACACGTAGTACCCGATTCAAGCCTGTTCCCTCTTTGCATCCAGATAGCTTTGTAACATGACGCGCGCCGCGAGATCATCAATGTGTGCGTCTGGCTTGCGCTTAAGCCGCTGTGCCAGTTCGCGCGCCTCCACCGTCGTCAACGTCTCATCCCACAGAATTATCGGCAGGTCGATTGCCGCACACAGATATTCGACCCACTTTAGCACCTTATCCGCCTGCGAGTATAACCCCTGTTCGGCGCGCACGACATCCTGCGGTATCCCGACGATGAGGGCAGCGACGCGCTGTTCCTGCGCCATATGCGCAATCTTCGCAAAGTCTTCTGCTTTCGACTTGCGCGTGATGATCGCCAGTTCGCGTGCGACCGTTTGCGTGGCGTCGCTGACGGCGATGCCGATCCGTACCATACCATGATCGATGCCCAACAGCTTACCCTCGATTTGTGGGGAATCGCTCATGGCAGCCGTTCCACACGGACATCAATGCGGAAGGGCAGCAGCGGCAGGTGTGGCAGCCAGCCGGGAAAGACAGACAACTGTGGCGCGATGCCGTCCTGTAGCGATAGTTCGCCATTGAGGTACGCCAGCGCTTCTTCGCGGTTTCGTCCGGCAATGCGTTCGCTGACGCGCGCCGGATCGATCTGAGCTATGACGAGTCCGCTGGCGGTGATCATGAAGCCGACGCGCCCGTCGGCGTCAATGCTGAGGACGACCCCCTGTGCGTATTCGATGGTTTCCGGCTGTAAGGTCAGTCCGCGCGGGATCTGTGCGGCGAGCCGGGCGAAGGCAACCTGCTGCCCCTGCGTCTGGTCAACCGCGGTTGCTTGAACGACGATGCGCATGGTAAGCGAAAGTTCATCCGCCGCATCGCCGATGTTGGCGCTATATTGAATCAGGTCGTTACGTTCTTCGATGATCTGCATCGTGTCGCAGAGGACGATCTTGCTGGCATCGATGCGTGCGGTCATTTCGTCGCAGGCGCGGCTCTGGATTTGCTGGCGCAGGCTGAAGAGCAGACTTTCCTGATCCTGTTGGGTGACACTACGCTGCGAACGGTCTTCACCGCCTGTCGTCGGTGACAGGTTGCGCACCACGACCTGCTGCGCGAGGTCACCAGTGACTGTGTTGATCAGTCCTTCGCCGACGTTGCCAATGCTGCCGCTGAATTCCGGCAGCGCTTCGACAGGCGCTTCGATCTGCAAGCCGACTCCGCCCGCAAGCTGCGCCGCCTGAGTGGTCTGATACAGGATGGGTGTGCCAGCGCTGGTGCTGACAAGCGTACCAACGGGAAGATCAACGGCTGCATCCGTCTGGTTAATGAAGATGACGACACCGCGCGCAGGCGCGTCGGGGAGATCGCGGACCCCAGTGGTCGGAATGGTGGCGCTGTCTTCAATCGGGATTTGCACCAGTGTTGCCGGGATGATGCCGATGTCAATATCGATCCCCGTCGCCGCGTTCGGATCGGCGACGATCAGCGCTTCTGCCTGCAAGCGCGCCTGCGCGGGCGTGAGTGTGACGGTCGCGCTCGGCATGATGACGTAGATCGCGCCGAGAATAGCGGCGATGATCAGGATGAGGGTCAGGATTTGTACGAGCGGGCGGGCACGCGATGGCTGAAGCGCGAGACCACGTCTGCGGCTGGCGACGGGCATAAGTTCCTGAGCATCCGGCTCATCATCTGGCTTGTAAGCGCGCGAGGCAAACAGCTTGCCGCGCCCGCGTTTCCAACTGCGGCGTTCGCTTGCGCCGACGGTCTCAAAGACGCTGATGCCGAGCTCGCGCGCGTGCTGGATGACCTCTGGTTCGTGGGTGACGAACGCCAGCCGGACGGCGAGCCGTGCCGCCTCGCGCTGCACCAGCACCAGGTCGAGCTTGCGGGTCAGGGCGCTGCCGGATTGAGGCCAGACGATGAGGACCTTTTTGCCGCGCAGGAATGCCATCTTGTCACGGACGCGGGTGGCGTCATCGCCGGCTTCGAGTTGGAGATAGTCCGGTTTCGCGGGCATAAGATGGGGGTAGGCGCAGGATGCATCCTGCCCCTACGAACCTCCGCTCAGTACGCGGCGCGCTTCTGTGAGCGCGGCGGCGAGCTTGCCTGCGTCTTTGCCGCCTGCCACCGCCAGATTGGGACGACCACCACCGCCGCCACCGACAATTGGCGCAAGCTGCTTGATCAGGTTGCCTGCGTGGTACTGTTTGGTCAGGTCATCGGTCACAGCGACGCACAACTGCGGCTTGTCATCGCTGATGCTGCCTAGCACCATAACGCCACTTTTGACCGCGCCGCGGAACCAGTCCGCCATCTCGCGCAATGTATCTGGCGATGCGTTATCGACTTCGCCGATCAATGCCTGGACGCCGTTGACCTGCTCGACTTTGCTGACGAGCGCCTCGAACTGCTGGCGGGCAAGCTGGCGCTGCAAGCGGTCGATCTGCTTGCGTGCGCCGCTGAGTTCACCCTGTACTGCCTGCACGCGCTCGGCAAGGTGATCTGGCGTCGTCCCTAGCTGGCTGGCAACGCTATCGATCAGTGCCAGGTTGCGCTGGACATGCTCGATTGCGCCGCTGCCTGTCAGCGCTTCGACACGGCGAATGCCCGCGCTGACGCTGCCTTCCGTCAGGATGAGGAATGAGCCGATCTGCGCGGTTTCCGGCACATGGACGCCACCGCAAAGCTCATAGCTGTAGCGGCGGCTGCCATCGGCATTGACGATAGTGATGGTGCGGACGCGCTCGCCGTACTTTTCACCGAATAGCGCCATTGCGCCTTCCGTACGCGCTTCCTGCAGCGACTTTTCCACTGCCTGGACGCGATAGTTCGCCATGATGACGCCGTTGATCTCCTGCTCGATGGCGCGCAGTGTGTGCGCATCGATCTTGCTGTCATGGGCGAAATCGAAACGCAGTCGGTCGGGCGCGACGAGCGAGCCGCGCTGCTGGACATGATTGCCCAAGTGGTTACGCAGCGCGGCATGGAGCAGGTGAGTTGCTGTATGGTTACGGGTGATGCTGGCGCGGCGGTCGCTATCGACTTCTGCCGATGCGCCATCGCCCACGCGCGGTGTGCCTTCGACAACTTCGCCGATGTGGACGACCAGCCCGCCGACGGGACGCTTCATGTCTTCGACATCAATCGTCCAGCCATCGCCGCGAAGGATGCCTGTATCGCTGACCTGACCGCCTGCCTCGACATAGAACGGCGTCGCGCCAAGCACGACCTCAACTTTATCACCCGCGATGGCGCTTTCGACGGGCTGCCCATCGACCAGCAGCGCCAGGACGCGATCGTCTGCGTGCGGCGCGCCATAGGGCTGGTAGACGACGCCGCTGCTGCCGAGCTTGCCCGCGCCTTTCAGTTGATTGAGGATGTCGCTGTACTGATCGGCGCTGGCGATGACACCCATCGGCTTGTCGCCGCCGCTGGCGAGCGCGTGTTCGTCTTCTGCCGCCTGGAAGCCCGCCATATCGACACGCAAGCCACGTTCTTCGGCAATGTCTTTCGTGACCTGAATCGGCAAGCCAAGCGTTGCCTTAAGGTAGAAGGCGTTAGTACCCGCCAGCGTCTCCTGCCCGTGCGCGACGAGTTGATCGAGCATGGCATTAAGTTCGCCCACGCCGCGTTCCATCGTGCGGCGGAAGCGCTCTTCTTCTTGCGTGATGACCTGACGGATGCGGTCGGCGCAGTCTACGAGTTCGGTGTAATGCCCAGCCATAACGCCGATGACGGCATCGGCAACAGTGCCGAGGAATGGCTGCGTGAAGCCGATCTTGCTGCCAAAGCGGGCGGCACGGCGGATGACCAGACGGCAAACGGAGTCGCGTCCCTTAGCGCCGGGCAGTACGCCATCGGCGATCAGGAAGACTGCCGCGCGCATGTGGTCGGCGATGACGCGGTAGGGGACGATGTTGGCATCGCGCTCGGCATCGCTGTGTCCGGTCAGTTCCTGAGTGCGGCGAATGATGGGCATAAAGAGGTCGGTTTCATAGTTAGCGGTGACGCCGTTGACGACGCTGAGGATGCGCTCCAAGCCCATGCCTGTATCGACGCCCGGCGCGGGCAGCGGCATGTCGTACTGCCCGGTGTGCGTCTCATCCGCTTGCGTGCGGTTGTATTGCATGAAGACGAGATTCCACAGTTCGAGGAAGCGGTCATCGTCGTCTTCGAGCGCCTTGATGATGCCATCAACGCCGCGTTCGGGATACTTGTCCCAGTGCAGTTCGCTGGTGGGACCGCAGGGTCCGGTTTCCGCCATCTGCCAGAAGTTACTCTTCTCGCGCAGCCGGACGACACGGCGCGGATCGACGCCCATCTCGTTGACCCAGAGGTTGTACGCCTCGTCGTCCTTGTAGTAGACCGTGAAGGCGAGGCGTTCCGGCGGCAGCCCGTAGACTTGTGTCAGCAGGGTATAGGCATATTTGATGGCGTCGCGCTTGAAATAATCGCCAAAGCTGAAGTTGCCGAGCATCTCAAAGAAGGTGTGATGGCGCGGCGATGGACCGACGTTTTCCAAATCATTATGTTTTCCTGACACGCGCATACACTTTTGCGATGTGGTAGCACGTTGGTAATCACGCTGGTCGTGACCCAGAAATACATCCTTGAACTGCACCATGCCGGCGTTGGTGAAGAGCAGCGTCGGGTCATTGCCGGGAACAAGCGCCGACGAAGCCACTTGTTTGTGTCCCATCTCCTCAAAGAAGTCCAGAAATGCCTGACGTACCTCTGCGCTGGTCATCGGTTTCATCGCGCGGTTTGTCCTGTGGATGTGCTGTTGCCAATGACGCAGATTATAGTGCTGCTTGGCGGGTTTTTGTAGGGAGTGAGTGGGTCGTTGGGCAAGTGACGGTTTTGGACGGATTGATTATGCTTTGTCGGGATTCTCATTAAGTTTAATCGGCTGCTTACGAAGACCCGCTAATCTTTCGTAGGTACAGATGTTGCGCAAAACGCGCCCCACATACTGTATTTTCAGTAATCCACATAAGTTCAAAAGGTTTCAACATGGCTACGATTATCGACATCGCGGTGGCAGACGGTCGTTTCAATACTCTGGTTGCAGCAGTCAAGGCGGCTGGATTGGTCGAGACGTTGAGTGGCGAAGGTCCTTTTACTGTATTCGCCCCAACCGATGATGCATTTGCCGCGCTGCCCGAAGGCACGGTCGATGGACTGCTCAAGGACATCCCGACACTTACTAAGATTCTGACCTACCATGTCGTCGCTACGCGTGCTACGGCGGATGTGGTGGTGAGCGCACCCAGTCACACAACGGTGCAGGGCGGCGATATTCAGGTCAAGGCAGAAGATGGAACCGTTTACATCAATGATGCCAAGGTCATTGTTGCCGATGTCTTCGCAGACAATGGCGTCATTCACGCCATTGACAAGGTGATCATGCCTGCGTAGTTTGCAGAGTAGTACGCTATTGGAGAGCGCCCACACGGGCGCTCTCTTGATTCTATACTGAACTTCCCCTTTGTCTCTTGCACGCCTTTGTGGTTCAATGTGTCCCTGTCCTGGCGTTGTTTACTCCTCAGGTGTAAGAAGTCATGCCTACGATTGACGAACAAGTCGAACTGCTGATGTCGGGCGCGGAATATGGCGACCCGCAAACCAAGATCAATATGGCGAACGAACTGCGCGAACGGTTGATCGAATGTGAGAAGACCGGACGCACGCTGCGCGTCTACTGCGGCTACGACCCACGCACATCTGATCTGCATCTGGGACATACGATCACCATGCGCAAGCTGCGCCAGTTCCAGGAACTGGGGCATGACGTAACCTTCCTTGTCGGTACGTTCACCAGCTTGATCGGCGATCCGTCGGATAAGGACAAAGAGCGCGAACAGCTGACCGCCGAACAGGTGGATGAGAACGCGCGTACCTACGCGCAGCAGGCGTTCAAGATTCTGGACGAAAAGCTGACCCGCGTGCGCCAGAATGCCGAATGGCTGTCATCGCTCGACTTCGCGGACATCATCCGGCTGGCGAGTAACTTCACGGTACAGCAGTTTCTGGTGCGTGAAAACTTCGCCAAGCGCGTCGAAGCGGGTAGCCCGATCTTTCTGCATGAGTTCTTCTATGCTTTGATGCAGGCGTATGATGCGGTAGCGCAGGAAGCTGATGTACAGGTCGGTGGGCAAGATCAGTTGTTCAACATCGTTGTCGCCGGGCGCAAGTTGCAACAGGCGCTCGGTCAGCGCCCGCAGATCGCGATCATCATGGGCGAGAGTCTGCCGGGAACCGACGGCGACATCAAGATGAGCAAGAGCTTGGGTAATCATATCCCGATTATGGCGACGCCCGACGATATGTTTGGCAAAGTCATGAGCCTGCCGGATAAGGCGATGCGCGTCTTCCATAAGCTGATCCTCGGTTGGTCGCCCGCGCAACTGACGGAGTTTGACGCACAGCTTGCCAACGGCGCGCTGCACCCTAACGATGCAAAGATGCGCTTGGCGCGGGAGATCGTCGCTATCTTCCACAGCCGTGAGGCATCGGACGCGGCGCAGAGGACGTGGGACGCAGTGCATCGCAGCGGCGGGCTGCCAGAAGCAATGGAGCAGGCGGCAGTGAGCGACGGCGAAAAGATCGTCGATATTCTGCGGCGCTTGAACATGGTCAGCAGCGGTGGCGAGGCGAAGCGGTTGATGCAGCAAAATGGCGTGCGTCTGAACGAAGAAGCGATTACCGACCAGTACGCCGCGATCAAACTGGAGCAACTGCCAGCCGTACTACAGGTAGGCAAGCGCAAGTTCGTGCGGCTAGTGGCGGGCTAATCCATCAGCCGGTCGAGTTTGTGTTCGCCGTAACGCAGAATGAGTTCCAGCACTTCTGCCTGCTTCTGGGCAGCATCACCGTCAAAAGACATGCCGAGCAGATGTTCAATCGTGTCGTTGAGTTCGGCGAGAATGGTCATCAGACGGCTGACATCGTCTGTGCTGTCGATTTCGGTTTGAAAGTCGCGCATGTGTGCCTCCGGTGCTAGGGACACGTCATGACGTGTCCGAATGGTGGGTAACGAGTGTGAACTGGCGTAGTGGTCGTACGTTAATTATCGCAGGATCGGTTGTCATTTCGATAGTCGTTGTGGCGTCGATCCTGTTTGCAGGTGCGTTTTTCTCGCAGGCGGGTGTGGCGCAAAACTTTCTGATCCAACTCTTTAAGGGCAACGAACGCGCTGCCTATGACTACTTGGGTACAGACTTCCAGATTTATGCGCGCGCGCAATGCCCCACCGGACGGATTACTGGCTGCGCAGAACTGCTCGTGCCTGAAGCATGGGATGACTTCCAAGGCATCACGCTTGTCGAGACGGATGCAGAGCAGGGTGCGCAGTTGTTTCACGGGCGCTGGTCGGAACTGGATGCGCCTGTGGCGATTGTGGTCGTTATTCGTGAGGAGAACGGCAGTCAGGTGATCAGCGGGCTGCGGGGCTTCGTTCCAGCGGGTACAGATGTGGATGGCTCGCTGCTGCGCGGCGAGCGGCGCGATAACGCGCTCGGTGATGGGTGAGGGTGGGGCGCACATCAGCACGCCCCAAAGCCTGTTGTTACGGCAGGTCGGCTGCGTCCACGTTAGTAACGAGCAGCTGCGCGTTGCCGGGAATACCGTAGGCGGCGATGAAGTAGGCGCGATTACCGACGAGCGGGAATCCCGAAACGTCAAAGTATTCGACGCTGGGATCGACGGTTGAGACGACCTGAAGATCATACGTACCCGCTGCGGCTTCAAACGTGTCCACGCCGTCGTTGTTGCCGAGCGCACCGGGGAAGGCGAGGTTCTGGATGAACGTGCCACCGTTGACGACGACATTTACGGGCAGCAGACCGGGGATGGCGTGCATGACAGTGACGCGGGCGAAGTTCGGGTCGAGGACGCCGTAGTCTTCGCTGATGACGCGCAGCTGAACGCGGCTGGCATCGGGAGAGCCGACGGCGATGATGGTGTTTTCCGTGCCTGCGCGCAGGTTGGCGCTGACGTTCAGGCTGGGCGAGTCGCCGGTTTCACCGACACCAAACTGCGTTACTCCGACCGGCAGTTCAATGAACGGGGTGATCGAGCCGAAGCCCAGTGCCGTGATGTCGGTCAGTGCTTCATTGACGAAGACATCAACCGCGCCAGTACCCTGCGCCAGATGGGCGACACGGACGAGCGCAGGCGTGTTCGTCGCGGTCAGCGTCGGACGCCCTGTACCTTCTGCTGGATTGAGCTGCAGGGTGATCCATTCGCCAGCGATCAGGCGCTTGTTGACCTGATAGTTGGTATCGCCACCGCCGAGACCGACAGCGAAATTGTAGACGTTTCCTGCGCGGAGCGCATACCAGTCGCTCACTGTGCGATAGGGAACATTCTGCACTTCTGTGATCTGGTCATTGATGAAAAGACTGGCGGTGTTGAGTTCCGCACCCGCATGAACAAAACGAATGTGCGCGATTTCCGTATCCTGGGCAAGGCTGAGCCCGGAGACAGCCAGAATCGCGATGAGCAAGCCGAGAACGAGCATTGCACGACGCATGACGTAACCCTCTTGTGCTTAAATACAAAGATAGCCTCACAAGGGTATGCCAGTGTTACTAAGCAGCAGTGAATCGTTGTTGTTGCGGGGTTAAGTTTAAGTTAAATCTGCTTTACGTCGTGGGCGGCACGAAGAGCAGTACGACCGCGCAGATGACGAGTGCGATGAGCATTACGTAGTCAAATGTCTTGCGGTCGATGCGCGTGACCATCCAGCGCCCGATGATGACGCCCAGCGGGATGAACGGCAGCGCCCATAGATAGGTCAGCACATCGTTGGCATTAAAGATGTTCGCCATACCAAGAAACGGCAGCTTGACGGCGTTGACAATCGCGAAGAAGAGTGTGGCTGTGCCAGTAAAGCTGCGCGGCGTAACGTCGTTTTGCAGCAGCATGTAGATGGTGTAGGGCGGACCGCCGACGTTGGCAACCATCGATCCTGTTCCTGCGATCCAGCCCGCGATGATGCCGTGCCAGTTGCGCGGATGATAGCGCAGCCGGGTCAAGCGCTGCTCTAACAGCTTGTAAACGACGAAGAGCATCACGAATGCACCGACCAGACGACGGATGGCGTCATCGGGCAGGCTGGCAAGCACGAGTGCGCCGACCACAATGCCGACGATAGCGGCGGGCAGCAGCAGCCGAATGTAGCGCGTGTCCCAGGTTTTCCAGTAGGTGTAGAGTGCGAACGCATCGCCTAGCAGCAGCAGCGGCAGCGCGAGGCTAAGCGACTGACGTACGGGCATGACGAGCGCCAACAGCGGCGCGATGATGACCGCCAGCGCTGGACTGAGACCGCCTTTGGAGAGACCGATGATCAGACAGGAAGCAGCGACGACTGTGAAGACGACGAACGGCGCGATCTCTAACGGCATTATGTCTCACTTTGCGGCGTGTAGACGAAGAATTCACGGAACTGGGTATCGGTGTTGCGTAACTTGAGCGCCAGATCGAGCGCGAGATTGCGCATAATCTTGTAGCCCATCTGCGGGAACGTCTGGCACTGCTTCATCAGCGGTTCGCGGGGAATGACGACCAGCCGTGTGTTGTCGCGCGCGCAGATGGCGCGGGCAGAACGTCCGCCGTCATCTACTAACGAGATTTCGCCAAAGGATTGCCCTTTGCGCAGCGTCGCCAGCGTTTGTGGATCGCCCTTGTGCTGTGGGTCAAGCACGCGCGGGTCAAGCTGAATCAGCACTTCACCTTCGGCGATGATATAGAGTTCGCTGCCTGCGGTGTTTTCCTCGAAGATGACATCGCCCGTGTGACAGGTTTGTGTGTAGGCGACATTTGCGATCAATTCAAGTTGTACCGTACCAAGATCGAAGAACAAGTCTGCCTGTTTGAGTGCCTGTGTCAGCGACATGCTGTAACTCCTGCCGAATACGCGGGCGCTGGTACGCTAGACTATACCGAATTCAAAGCAAATTCACATCAGACAGCTATTTTCAGGTTATTTTGACCCTTTGTGAGCCATAGTGGTCATGATAGGATAATCGCTACTGAAGATAGAGCAATTGCAAGAGGGACACAAGATAGAGCAATTGCAAGAGGGACACGATGGGCAAGCAAAAGCGCAAGCAGAGTGATGTAGTATTTGATGAACTGCGTGACCAGCCGCTGCCCTATCGTGTGTGGGGTGCGGCGTTCATTGATGATGAGGCGCGCAAGCAGATGGATAACGCTGTTCGGCTGCCGATCAGCGTGATGGGCGCGCTGATGCCAGATGCGCATGTCGGTTACGGGCTACCGATTGGCGGTGTGCTGGCGACGGATAACGCGGTCATTCCGTATGCGGTGGGGGTGGATATTGCCTGTCGGATGCGAATATCGATCTTCCCACTGTCGCCGATTGTGATCGGGCAAAAGAGCGCGCAGTTCAAGAAGGCGCTGATGGAAGAGACGCGCTTTGGGGCGGGCGTGATCTGGCGTTCCAACGAGCAGGTCGAACATCCCGTTATGGACGATCCCGATTGGCTGGCGACCGACTTGCTGCGTTCACTGAAGAACACGGCGTACAACCAGCTTGGTACGAGCGGGACGGGCAATCACTTTGTCGAATGGGGTAGTTTCAAACTGGATGCCGACGATAACGTCATGGGGTTGGAGAAGGGCAGCTATCTGGCGCTGCTTTCGCATAGCGGTTCGCGCGGCGTCGGCTTCAAGATCGCCAATCATTACTCGAAGCTGGCACAGGACATGATGCCAACACTTGACCCGGCGGTGCGCGTGCTGGCATGGTTTGACCTGGACAGCCATTACGGGCAAGAATACTGGCTGTCGATGGAACTGGCGGGCCGGTTTGCCAGTGCCAATCACGAAGTCATCCATCGGCGGGTGGCAAAGGCGATGGGTTACAAGCCAATTGCCAGCATCGAGAATCATCATAACTTCGCGTGGAAAGAGACTATTCCCGCACCCGCAGGGAGTAATAGCAGCGAGCGCGAGGTCATCGTGCATCGCAAGGGCGCGACGCCAGCAGCAATGGGGGTGTACGGTATTATCCCCGGCTCGATGGGCGACGCGGGTTATGTGGTGCGCGGGCGTGGTGAAGTCAGTTCGATCAACTCGGCTTCGCATGGTGCGGGGCGGGCGATGAGTCGGCGCAAGGCGGTGGAGAGCATCACCAAGACCGAACGCGACAAATACCTGGGTTCGCGCAACATTACGCTGCTGGGCGGCGGCATGGACGAAGCCCCGCAGGCATACAAGCGGATTGACGAGGTGATTGATGCACAGCGCGATCTGGTTGATATTGTCGGCAGTTTCACGCCGCAAATGGTACGGATGGCGGATGATGGCAAGGATGAAGGATGACGGCTGACTACACTGTAGACGAGCTGATCTGTACCTGCATCGCGCGGCAGGTGGTGGATGGCGAAGTGCTGGCGCAGGGCATCAATACGCCGCTGGTGATGGCAGGCTTCATCCTGGCGGGGTGTACGCACGCGCCGAACGTGCGCTATGCCTCTGCCATCGGGCAAAGTTTGTGCGCGGAGTGGGGTCCGCTCGGTGTTGGGCGAGTTGAGGACATCTGGCTGGGCAAGGGCTTAATGCATGTCGGCTTTGTGACGGCTGCCGCGGACCTGCTGCCCAAGTATCATCTGAAGGAGTTCTTCCGCCCCGGTCAGGTAGATAGTGCAGGGAACTTTAACAATATCGCCTTCGGTGCTTATGAAACGCCCCGTATGCGTCTGCCGGGGACGGGGGGCATCCCGGATGTGTCAGTAGTGTCGGACAACATTTATCTCTACGTGCCGCGCCACTCGCGAGTGATATTTACAGAGCAAATCGATTTTATCAGCGGATTGGGACATGTGGCGACGCGGAAACACGGCGCAGGACCGCGTTATCTGGTCAGCGATCTCGGCGAATTTGACTGGCATGAGGGACGTATGCGTCTGCTACGCTGCTTTCCCGGTGTGACAGTCGAGCAGATACAGAAGAAGACGGGCTTTTGTTTGCAGGTATCGCCTGATATGTGCGAGACAGAGCCGCCGACGAATGAAGAACTTCGGCTGCTGCGCAAAGTGATCGATCCGCTGGGGGTGCGCAAACTGGAAACGCTGGCGGGCAGCGCACGAAAGGAACTGCTCCGCCAGATTTTGAGCGCTGAGGGCGCGTTAGCGTGAAGCACCAGGTTGTAGCACTGTCTGCGTTTGTGTTTTAGTTGGCTTGACCGCCGCCGCGCGTTCTGACACAATAATGCGGTCAATCGCGAACAACAGCGCAGAGTATGTCCAGAGCAGCTGCACCATCGGGCGCGAATTGAAGATGTCGCCGTTCATGTGCAAGTAGTGACCGAGCAGCGCGCCCAGAATCCCCAAGCCAATCACGGACAGCATCTTGTCTTTGCGCATCCAGACACGCACACCGCGGATGACCGTTAGAATCAGGAAGGCGACAAATCCGATAAAGCCTGGAAGCCCGTTTTCGGAAAGCACCAGCAGATACTTGTTATGGACAGTAAAAATCCACTCAGAGCCAAGATTGGGCGGGATGTAATTGAACATCGCAGTGGCAAAGTTGTTGGGTCCAATGCCCGTCAGTGGGTAATTCTGGAACATCTCCAGCGCGATTTCGTTCAGCGGTCCGCGCGCTTCTGCCGCACCCTGATCATCCGTTGTGAGACGGCTAATCACAATGGGTCCCAAAACAACAGCACCCACCATTCCCGCGATGACGATGCCAGTCACAATGCGTGATGACAGCCAACCTCGCCAGAACATCAATCCCAGCAATACGCCTGTGCCGAGCAGGAATCCCATCCACGAACCGCGCGATTGCGTAATGATAAGCGCTGCCATGCCGATCATGACAGTGCCACCGATAAAGTACTGGAGATAGTGATAGGGTGGCTTTAGCTTTACAAGCAAAGCCGCAATCAGTGGAACCAGCATCGTTAGCAAATAGCCACCTGCGACGTTTGGCGAAGTGAATGTGCCGCCGGGTCGTCCGGGTGTCATGTTGGGCAACATGAAGATGTTGAGGAAGCGCTGCCCGAACATCACGACAGACTGAGCGACCATGCCAACTGCGAGGAACATGAGCAGGAACAGGACTTCCGAGCGGGTCTTGATGGCTCCGGCGATGTAAATCATGAGCAGCAGGAGCTGGAGCAGCATGAAGATTTCGTAGAATGAGAGTCGTCCCTTGTAAGGTGTTGCGTACATGGCGACAAACATCCAGCCCAGATACAGCACAAGCGGACCGGCTGCCCAGAAGATCGGACGGCGATCAGGCGTGCGCTTGTTCCCAAGCAGTTCGAACAACCATGAACCGTAAAGAAACGCTAGGGCGATGCTCGTCAGGCTGACATTGAACCCACTCAGCGATCCCCATGCAACGATGGTAGGGTCGTTGCCAAATGAGGCATCAATCTGCAAGCTGAGGTCCATTATCGTGACCCCCAACGCCCACATGCGCAGGTCGCCAATCAGGGTGGAGACCATTGCACCGATGATGGCAGCGTAGAAGATGATGAGTAATGGCAAGGGGAAGCCAAGCGAGGGCAACAGAATGCCCATGCCGAGCAAACCACCAAGCAGCGCGGCGACCAACCAGCGCTTCGCAATATTGCGCGTATCTTTTCGCAAGCCAAAGCTGGGTAGCTGCTGTCCAGATGTGTATGAAGCCACGCCCACTTTCCTCTCTTTTTCTCTATAAGTAATTGTATGGAAAGCGCCTATCATGTCCATAACAGGGTTTTGTAAGGGGAAACGTGTGTATAATGCGAAATGCCTGATGATAAGATGGGTTTACGTGGCTATGTTTGTGTGAGGTGTACATGCAGAAGCGATGGTTCTGGCTGTTGACGTTGGTTGTCCTGCTGACCAGTACACAGGTGTTGGCTCAGGGAGGGGCACCGCGTTCGGACGACTTTAACGGGTTCCGCCTCAACGACGATGTGTGGACATTTACCAATCCTGAAGGCACAGCATCAATGCGGGTTGTTGGTACGAATACGCCGGATGCGTGGTTACAGATCAGTGTCCCGCGCGGCAACCCGCAGGATATATGGTTTTCAGGTATCCGCGCGCCGCGCGTGATGCAGGAAGTCCGTAACACCGATTTCGAGATCGAAGTCAAGTATGAGAGTGGTGTTCAGTCAGGACAATCACAGGGGATTCTGGTTGAACAGGATAGCGGTAACTGGGTGCAGGTATATTTCACGACCAGCAACCAGCGGACGCAGATCATTGCCGCCGCCGCCACCAACTTCAACCTGAACCTAGCTACGCCAAATCTGCTTCTGGAGGTTGCCGACCCCGGTGCTTCGCCGTTGTGGATGCGGCTGACCCGCGTCGTCAATGACTGGACAGTTGCCTATTCGCTCGACGGTAGCGAATGGATCACGACACCCACATTTACGCAGCGACTGGCGGCTGCGCAGGTAGGGTTGTACGCGGGCGTGAACAGCTTCTTTGGCGATTCTCCTGCGTTCACGATGGCGGTGGATTACTTCTCGGTGGCGAGCGCGCCTGTTACTGAAGAGGATGCGACAATCGTAGATGACCTGTTCCCGCCCTTGATCGTCTCGACCGATCCGCTGTCGTATGATGACCGCATCATCATGAACTGGGTGACGGATGAGCAGGCGACGACGACGATTGAATATGGCGTGACAGACAGCTTCGAACTGGGAACGATTGAAAGCACTGACTTTGTTGTCACGCACAGCGTCGAGCTTCCCGGTCTGACGCCTGGCACGACTTACAATGTGCGCCTGACTTCAAGCGATGGGTTAGGCAATATCAGCCCGCCGGAAGTGTTCACAGTGACCACGCTGGACGCACCGCCGACAATGCCCGTGATTAACCTATGGTACGGCGAGAATCAGACGTTTGGCAACGTTGGCGTGCCGTCCAACTGGGTCAATATTGTCGGGCGTGCGCAGGACGCGGATGCTGGCGACCGCATTCGTATGAGCTATTCCATCAACGGCAACGAATACTTGCCTCTGAGTGTGGGTCCTGATCGGCGTCGTCTGGCAGGGCGTGGCGACTTTAACATTGAGATAGGGCTGGAAAGCCTTCAAGAAGGTCAGAACGAGATTATTATCCGTGCTGAAGACCGCTACGAAAACCGCACCAATGTGGCGGTGTTCATCAATTTCAGTTCGCGGAATGTCTGGGGTATTCCCTGGACGGCGAACTGGTCAGATGCCCAGTCGGTGCAGGCGAATGTGCAGGTGGTTGATGGCTTTTGGGAAGTCGCGGCTGACGGTGTGCGCACCGCAGAACCTGGCTATCGGCGCATGATTGCCATCGGCGACCTGTCGTGGACGGACTACGAAGTACTGGTCCCGTTGACGGTGCATGAGCTTGTGCCGGGCAGCGCCACCGATCCGCTGGTTGTGGATGCCGAACCGTTCGTAGGGGTTATGCCACGCTGGGTGGGTTACTATCGCTGGGACGATTCGCAGCCGGCAGTGGGTCCAGTGCCAGTGGGTGCCTTTGCGCGCTATATGTGGCGGAGCGCGGTGCGCCAGAACAGCGCAGATGGGCTTGAACTGCTTGATGGGGCGCTCCAGCTTGCCGTAGAAGACCCATCGCGCATCAGTCTGCGCGTCGGCGATGAGTACTTTATCCGCCTGCGCTCAGTGACATCAGTTGATGGCAGCGCGTTCTACAGCGTTCGGTTATGGCGCGCTGAAGACCCTGAACCGACGTGGTGGAATGTCGCCACGACTGTGCCAGAAGGCGCGCGCACGAATGGCTCCATTGCATTGGTTGCAAATCGTGTTGACGTGAGCTTTGGCGACATCGAAGTGACGAGCCTGACCCCACAAGCCTATATCTTGCAAGCATACCCAAACTCACCGCCAGAATGTGCGGCGCTGGTGCTGGGCAGCGGCGTCAACCTGCGTACAGGCGCGGGTCCGAACTTCAGCGTGGCGCGTTCGGTGACGGGCGGCGAGCAAATCACCGTCAATGGGCAACTCACGGGCGAGGATGGTTTCGTGTGGTACCGGGCGGTTGAAGACTCTGCATGGGTGCGCGCAGACCTCGTACAACTCGATGTCGAGTGCGAAGGTCTCGTTCAGCTTGATTAAGCGTTAACCCTAAAGCCTGCCTTACTTGTTGTGCTACTGTAAGGCAGGCTTGTTAAGGTATATACCATAGTGTGTGGGAGTGAATAAACACATGCAAATTACGGACATTTTCAGCATCCTCTGGCGGCGCAAGTGGATCATACTGATTACGCTTGCGATTTGCCTAGCAGTCGCTTTTGTTATCACAATTGTTACAACGCCAGTCTACATGACGGTTGCTACGATGCGTGTCCTGACCCCTGGCACGGGGTTGGACGGTGGGACGTCGTATGTCAATACGCAATTTGCCGATCGCCTGACGGCGACATACCTGCCAGTTTTGCGCAGCACGCCAATTCTGGATGAACTGGCGCGACGCGTAGGTGTAGAAAGCCGCGACGATTTACCTGGACTTGAGGTAGAGCCAATTTCGGGTACGGAACTGATGGAAATCCGTTTCTATCATGCGGACCCGATTTACGCCAATGAACTGGCGAACATGCTGGTCGAAAATCCGGGGTTACTGTTTGGTGATTACGCAGAGGCGTTCAGTTCACTTCAGGAACGGCTGAACGCGAGCAGGTCGCGACTGCAGGAGTTGCGGATTGAATATGACACCCTGTTTGAGAGCGCCAATCCGAATCGCAACTCAGCAGAGTCACTGCGCCAGCAAATCAGCCTTGAGGATCAAAACTTTTCGCAACTTAACATGCAATACAATCAGTCGTTACTGCGCCTTGAAGGGCAGCGCACGGCGATCACGCTGGTGCAGCCCGCACTGCCGCCGGATGGTCCTATCCGCCCGCAGCGCACGCTGAACATTGCGGTTGGTGCGCTGGCAGGGTTGATCGGCGGTCTGGCGCTAGCGATTTTCTTCGAGAATTTCGACAATGCCATGTACAGCACTCGTCAGATTGAGAAGGTTGCCAATCGCGTCATCATCGGGCAGGTTCCAGCCGGCAAGCGCCAGCGAGGTGTACCGCTGCGCTTGAACGAGCCTGCGGTTCTGGAAGGATATCGCTGGCTGCGCGCGAACGTGCTGTCTGGCAGCGCCAGTTATCGCACATTGTTGGTGACAAGCGCCATGCGCAGCGAGGGCAAGTCGTCTGTAGCGGCAAACCTGGCAGCGACCATTGCGCAGACGAATCGTTCGGTGCTGCTCATTGATGGTAATTTGCGCAAGCCAACGCTGCATGAGACGTTCGGCGCGACCAACTCGGTCGGTTTCAGCGATGTGCTGGTGGGAAATGCGCAGCCGGAAGAAGCGCTGCAAAAGCTGGGTGATTACGAACTGTACCTGATGCCGTCTGGCAGTTCGCTCGAACCCGGTACGGACCTGCTCAGTTCGGAAAAGGCGCGCAGTCTGCTGCGCCAACTCGGTCGTCAGTACGATATTGTCCTGATTGACAGCCCGGCTGCCGAAGCGTATTCGGACGCGGCAGCGCTGGCACCAATTGTCGATGGCGTGATTGTAGTCGTGGAACGCAAGCGGACGGAAGATTTCCAGCTGCGTAATCTGCTGACGAGCCTGGACAATGTAAAGGCGACGGTGGCAGGGTTGGTCGTGAACCGCGCGGAGAAGCGCGCAACGGCTGCATACCCACGGATGCAGATGCAGCGCCCGACGCCAATTCGCGAAACCATGTCGATACCGCGTGTGGATCATGCGCCTGCGAACGGGCATGATGACATGAGCAAGCAACCCTTGTTGACAGAGCGCAGCACACGCACGGACGATCTGTAGACCGAGCGCAGAGCTGTCGCGGGAGACGGGGTGACGTATGTCACCCCGTTTCAATTGATTTGCCAGTCTGAGAGCGTGCGAAAACGGTCGTCTGGCGCGCCCATAAAGCCAAGCTGTACACCGTTCACGTTGCGCGCAACGACATAGGTGAAGAGGGGGTAGTAAAGCGGGATGGCGATGGCACGCTCGACGAACTGCTGCTGGAAGCGGCGGTAGAGTTCAATCCGATTGATGCCGCTGGCATCGCGGCGCGCGCGTTCCAGCAATTCGCTGATGCGCCCGTCATCCGCAGCGCCGTAGTTAAGACCATTGGGCGCAGTCTGCCCCTGATGCCAGAAAGCATAGATGTCCGGGTCGGCGCTTGTGCCAAGCGAGAGTTCAACGAGTGCGCTGTCAAACTCGCCGCTGGTCAGGCACTGGCGGTAGGTTTCGGTATCGACTGTATCGACTGTGACGTTGATATTCAACTGCGCCCATTGCGTCGCGATTTCTTGGGCGACCACAACGAGCGCGGGTTCATCCGCCACGAGAATCGCAAAACTATAGGTTCCGCTGGACGGCAGCGGTGTCGGCTCGCCTTCAGGAACGGGCGTAGGGGTAGCCGCGCGCTGGTTGGCGACATCGAGTTGCGCGCGTGCTGATGCGGGATCATAAGCTGACCAGGGGAGGTTGGGGAAGTATGCCCACGAGCCGGGCATGAGCGGGCTATCTGCCACGACAGCGATGTTCGACAGGTTGCGTTCGATTACGGATGCACGATCCAAGCCTGTTTGCAGGGCGATACGCACGCGCTGCTCGCGGAAAAAGCGGGTGCTTTCGCGTTCCCAGTTGAAGATAAGCACGCCTAATGTCGGCTCGATCTGTGTGTAGAGATTGAGGCTTGTGTTGGCGTTGGTGACGTCAAACAGGCGTTGACGTTCGGCGCGGTTGCCTGCTGCCAGCGCGTCAATATCGCCGCGATTAAGCGCCTGTGCTGCGGCGTCAAACGTCGGGAAGAGATCGAACTGGATGCGTTCGATGCTGTAGCCTCCGCCTGTTTGTAAACGCTGGCGGTAGACAGGCGCAGCACGCAGCCGCACCTGTGTCGCACGCCCGTCGCTGCCCATGACGATACGCTCGAGTTGATACGGTCCTGTCCCGATGGGGGTCAGATTAAACGGATGGCTGGCGAGTTGGGCAGCGTTCGTGCCGCGCAACGCGTGTTCGGGCAGGATGCCGATTTGCAGTTTGTCGAGGAAGGTGGCGAGTGGCTGTGTCAGGCGGAAGCGCACAAGATAATCGCCGAGGATTTCGGTTTCGACCGTGCGCCAGAAGCGCGCTAACTCGTCTGAACCGGGGAAGTCCGGCGAGCGCAGGATTTCCATCGTATAACCCACATCGCGAGCGCTGAACGGCGTCCCGTCCTGCCAGAGGACATCATTGCGTAGTGTGAAGACGTACTCCAGCCCGTCAGACGAGATGACAAGGCTGTTCGCCAGCGCAAATGTCGGTTCGCCATAGTCATTGGTGCGCATCAAGCCTTCATAGATGAGCGAGGTGATGTCACGGTCAACAGGGTTGAGATCGGCAAAGACAGGGTTGAGGCGGGCGACATCACCCACCAGACCTTCGCGCAGTGTGCCTGTGCCAGCCGGGATTGGTGTGGGTGAAGGTCCGGCTGGAGTTTGGGTTGGAAGGATGGCAATCGGCGTTGGTGTTGCGGTGGCGCTTTGGGTGGGCGTCGGTGTAACTTGCGGGAGTGACTGAATGCGCGCGACGATGCTCATGGCGAAGAGTGCAAGGGCGAACAGCAGCGCCAGGACTTGCCAGCGGAAACCTCGGAACATGGTGTCCTCGCGGGGTTAAGTGCAAAAAAGGTGTTCCACAGCGTGCGAAACACCTTTGCCAGACGAACGTAAAGCGAATGAGCGTCGTGCCAGGTGGCTACCGTGTGAAGGCGACCGCAAGAATGGAGACGGCGACGAACACGAACGAAAGCACAATCGTGATCTGGAACAGTGTCTTTTCCAGCCCGCGACGGGTGCGTGAAATGCCCCCCATGCCGCCATCGCCGCCAAGCAGGTTGCCGAGACCGCTGCCTTTAACCTGGAGCAGAACAATCGCAATCAACGCAATCGACAAAATGATAGATGCAATCTGTAACGCAACGTTCATCCGCCGGAACTCCCTGAGGCTATGTCAAACACAATAGCGGGGAGTATAGCACGGCGGCGCATGTTCTGAAAGCCCTCCTGCGCCTGAGAGCAGGGCAGCGCTTAAATGGCGGTTTGAACCACAGAGGCACAGAAGACGCACAGGAGAAGCAACAGGTTCTCTGTGTCCTTTGCGCCTCTGCGGTAATTGCCCTTTGGCGGCTTATGGTGTGGCAGGGGAGGTCGGTTCGACTTCCGGCTGCGGGAGTTCTTCGCCGCGCAAGAAGGCGATTGCCGAGCGCAGTTGCAGATCGTCCGCCTGTTCTTCGGCGTTCATCGGATTCCAGATGACCTCGATGTCCGGGATGATGCCTTTTTCGTGTATCCAGTGGCGATTGGGCGTCAGCCAGCGCGCAATGGTGACACGCACGCCGCCGCCATTCACCAACGGATACCATGTTTGTACTGTGCCTTTGCCGAATGTGCCTTCGCCCATGATGGTCACCAGGTCGTAATCCTGCCACGCACCTGCCACCAGTTCCGAGGCGCTGGCGCTGGTCTCGTCCACCAGGACGACAATGGGCAGATCGTAATCGACAGCATCGCCGCGCGCGTTCAATCGTTCTTCACGATCGCCGAAGTCTTCGATCAGCACCGTGCCTTCGGGAATGAGCAGACTGGCGACATCAATCGCGCTGGTCAATAACCCGCCTGGGTTGCCGCGCAAGTCAATGATCAAGCCGCTGAGTTCATCGGGGTTGAGGGCGTCAATCGCGTCTTCCAGTTCGACACGGGCATCGGGGCTAAAGTTGTTGAGACGTACATAGCCGAGATCGCCATCGACCACCTCACTTTCGACATTGGGGATGATGATTCGTTCGCGCACGATGTCGAACTCGACCAGCTCGCCTTCACGTTGGAAGACGATATTGACGCTGCTGCCTTCCGGTCCGCGCACATACGTTGCCAGTTCCGCCTGCGACAAGCCGGTCATATCGCGCCCATCGACTTCAACGAAGACATCGCCGGGCAATACGCCTGCGCGTTCGGCGGGTCCGCCTTCTATCAAGCCGACGACTTCGACCTCGTTGTCGTCGTTGGTGCGGATGACAACACCGATGCCGACGATTTCACCTTCCAGGTCTTGATTGAGCAGCGGGAAAAGTTCAGGGTCCATGTAGCTGCTGAACTCATCGCCGAGGGAATCGACCATGCCGGAAATCGCACCATCCACCAGTGTTTCGATTGGCACATCGTCAATGTACTCATCTTCGATGAGGTTGAATGCCTGCCAGAAAGATTCAAATGCTTCACGGGCATATTCTGGCATTTCGGTCCAATCCTGAGCGAAGCCGACGCGCGACTGGCTGCCAAAGAAGAACCCTGCGATGAAGACGACCATCGCGATCACGAACGTCGGGAAAACGCGCCAGAGCGCATTACGTAACCAGGTCATAGGAGGCTCCGCCTGTTTGTCTATAACGCTATTATAAAGGTGAAACGTGAGAATGACGTGATACGGATGTTGGGGGTCGTGAAGGCGGTACGGGACAGTCTCTAGTCATGAATGTTACTTTGACAGAATGTGATGGGTCGTATATAGTTTGGATATTCAGGAGTTGATATTGTGTTCTTGCGCGTACACCACCATCATGAATACCGAAGGAGATAGGTGCTGGCATCCGCTTGAACACGTCATGAGTTGTCGTCTAAAGTCCCCGCACCTTTCGGGGACTTTTTGTTTACAGGGCAGCCGGAGGGACGATGTTAGGAGTCATAGATTATGGGGCTGGGAATTTGCGCAGCGTGCTGCACGCGCTAACGCATCTGGGCGCGACGAGCATTCGCGTGGTGCGTTCGCCAGAAGAACTGCGCGGCACGGAAAAGATTATCCTGCCAGGTGTGGGTGCGTTTGGCGCAGGGATGCAAAAGCTGGAAGAACAGCGCTTGATCCAGCCGATTCGTGAGGCGGTCTACGCGGGGACGCCATATCTGGGGATTTGCCTGGGGATGCAGTTTCTGTTTGAGTGCAGCGACGAAATGGGCGATCATCGGGGCTTGGGCATTTTGCCGGGACGGGTAACGCGCTTTAAAGACCTGCCGGGTTACAAAGTGCCGCATATGGGGTGGAACACGCTCCGTGAACTGCGCGAGTCGCCGCTGTTGGCGAACCTGCCACCAGAACGCTATGCCTACTTCGTCCACAGTTACTACTGCGTGCCTGCGGATGCGGGTGATGTGCTGGCAGTAGTAGATTACGGTATCCCGTTCACGGCGGTGGTGCAGCGCGATCATATCTTTGGTGTCCAGTTCCATCCTGAAAAGAGCCAGCGAACAGGTCTGCAATTGCTGACGAACTTTCTGGAGATGTAGTGATGATCATTTTTCCGGCGATTGATTTGCGTGGCGGCAAAGTGGTGCGGCTGAGGGAGGGCGATCCCAAGCGGCAGACTACGTACAGCGAGGACCCGGTAGCAACCGCGCGCTTCTGGCAGGTACGTGGCGCGACATGGCTGCATGTGGTCAATCTCGATGGCGCGCTGACAGAAGCAAACGATAACAGCGGTATTCTGGCGCAAATTGCCGAACTGGATGTGAACGTGCAATTTGGCGGTGGGTTGCGCACAGCAAGCGATATTGCGGCGGCGTTTGCGCGTGGGGCGTCGCGTGTCGTGCTGGGGACTGCGGCAGTGCAAAATCCGACGCTGGTTGAGGCGGCGATTGGGCGTTATGGCGCGGAGGCGGTGTGTGTGGCGCTGGACGCGCGCAATGGCTTTGTGACGACTCATGGCTGGAAACAAACCACAGATTTAACGGCGGTGGAACTTGGCAAGCAAATGGCAGACGTTGGTGTGCGACATGTGCTGTTTACCGACGTGGCAAAGGATGGCGGGCTGGAAGGCGTGAACCGCGAGGCTACGGTTGCACTGGCACACGAGACGGGACTGTCCGTGATCGCCAGCGGTGGCGTAAGTTCGCTCGATGATGTGCGCGCCTTGAAAGACAGCGGTGCTGTGGCGGGCGCGGTCATCGGCATGGCGCTGTATGAAGGTAAATTCGACTTGCGGGATGCGTTGGCAATCGCGGGAGCAAACAATGCTGGCTAAACGAATTATTCCCTGTCTGGATGTCAAGGATGGGCGGGTAGTAAAGGGCATTAACTTTGTCGATCTGCACGATGCGGGCGACCCGGTCGAGCAGGCAGCCGTCTACGACCGTGAGGGGGCAGACGAGCTGGTCTTTCTGGACATCACGGCGACGTATGAAGCGCGGGCGACGACCCTGGAAATGGTGCGGCATGTGGCGGATACGATCTTCATCCCGTTCTGCGTTGGTGGTGGTATTCGCACAATTGAGGATATGCGAGCGACATTGCTGGCAGGGGCAGACAAGGTGTCGATCAACAGTGCTGCTGTCAACACGCCAGACCTGATTAACGAAGGAGCATGGGCGTTTGGCAGCCAGTGCATCGTGGTGGCGATTGACCCTAAGTGGACGGGCGAGCGCTGGGAAGTATTCGTCAGCGGCGGGCGTATCAACACCGGGCTGGATGCGCTGGAATGGGCGCGCGAAGTCGAACGGCGCGGCGCGGGCGAAATCCTGCTGACGAGTATGGATCGCGATGGAACGAAGGCGGGCTATAACATTGACCTGACACGCGCAGTGAGCGAGGCGGTGTCGATTCCGGTGATCGCCAGCGGCGGCGCGGGTACAAAAGAGCATTTTTGTGAGGCGCTGACAGTGGCTAAAGCGGATGCAGCGCTGGCGGCGACGTTGTTTCACTTCAATGAGCTCCGTGTGCCGGACTTGAAGCGTTATTTGCACGAACAGGGTGTGCCAATGCGGATGAGTGGATGGTGACGATGAACCTCGATGCGATCAAGTGGGATGCCAGCGGACTTGTGCCAGCGGTCGTGCAGGACGCGACGACGCGACAGGTGCTGATGGTGGCATACATGAACCGTGAGTCGCTTATGCAAACGCTGCAAAGCGGCGAGGCGGTGTTCTGGAGCCGGAGCCGCACTGCATTGTGGCGCAAGGGAGCGACCAGCGGCAATATTCAACGGGTGCGCGACATTCTCGTGGATTGTGATGCGGATACGCTGCTGCTGCTCGTAGATGCGGCTGGTCCTGCGTGCCACACAGGGGAAGTATCGTGCTTTTATCGGACATTGGAGACGGCTACGTCATGACAGATATGCTGCGTTATCTTGAAGATTTGATTGCTGAGCGTCGCGTCCAACCGCAGCCGGGCAGTTACACGAACAAACTGCTGGACGCGGGTGTGAATCGCACGGCGCAAAAGGTGGGTGAAGAAGCGGTCGAGGTGGTGGTTGCGGCTTTGGGGCAGGGACGTGAGCAGCAGATAGGCGAGCTGAGCGACCTGTTCTATCATGCGCTGGTGCTGATGGCACAGTTAGAGATTTCGCTCGATGATGTGGATGCCGAGCTTGCACGCCGTCATACGAACCTGACGCAGCCGAAGGATTGACTATGCCAGCAGACGGGCGCTTTGTCGCAGAAGCTACGTTTTATGTGCGCTATGCCGAAACCGATGCGATGGGCATCGTCCATCATGCCAGCTATGTTGTCTGGTTTGAGGAAGGGCGCAGTCATTACGCGCGGGCGCGCGGCAGTGACTATGCCGACTTTGAACGCAGCCGGCATTACCTGACGGTTGCTGAGGTGAACGCGCGTTATCTCAAGCCGATGGTATATGGAACGCGCGTGACGGTACGCTGTTGGATCGAAATGATGCAATCGCGGGCGCTGACATTCGCTTACGAGGTCGTCAATGCTGACACGGGCGATGTATGCGTGACGGGGCAGTCGAAGCATGTCTGTATTACGCATGATGGGCGCGTGACGACGCTGCCAGCGCAATGGCGGGCATGGGGCGACACATAGGGAGTGGTGATCTTCGTGGATATTGACCCATGAAACACACTCAAATCAGGGTGTTATATCCACGATATTCAGCACTCCCCGACACATAAGTGTTGTGGCGTTGATGGGCTAAGTGGGCTATACTCCTGACCGTAATGTGCAAAGATATTTGGTTATTGGAGTATGCAATATGACCACACTTGCTGATCGTCCATGGACGAAACGCTACGACAGTTTTGTTCCGAAAAGCCTTGAACCCTACCCCCAGTTTCCGCTGCATGACTTTCTGCGCCAGGCGGCGCGGGATAACCCGACGGGCGTGGCACTCATCGCCAGCGCACACCTTCCGGTGGTCAAGCGCGTCGGCAATGAAGTGAACTACACCGAACTGGATTCGCAATCTGACGCACTGGCGGCTGCGTTGGTGGAGATGGGGCTAAAGAAGGGTGATCGCGTCGCGATCATGATGCCGAACTGTGTACAGTTCGTCCTTAGCTTCTATGCGATTTTGAAGGCGGGTGGCGTGGTTGCTGCGTGTAACCCGACGTACCCCGCGGAGAAATTGCAATTCCAGATCAACGATTGCGATGCTGAGTTCGTGCTGACGCTTTCGCTGTTCTACAAGATGGTGAAAGAAATTCAGCCGAAGACGAAAGTCAAGAAAGTCATCGTCACCAACATCAAGGAATATTTGCCGGGTCTGGCAAAGTTCCTGTTCACGCTGGCGCGCGAAAAGAAGGACGGTCATTACGTTGAGTCGCTGTCGACGGGTGACGTATGGCTGCAAGACCTGCTGGCGCGATACGCGGGCAAGCGTCCTAGTATCGTCGTCAAGCCGACCGATCTGGCGCTGTTCCAGTACACAGGCGGGACAACCGGCGTGTCGAAGGCGGCGATGGCAACGCATCAGGCGTTGGTCGCCAATACCACTCAGATCAAGGCGTTCTTCATGGGCGTGGAGCGCAAGCACGCGCCAGAAGAAATCTTCCTTGGTGCCATTCCCATGTTCCATGTATTCGGGATGGTGGCGGTGCTGAGCTTTGCGGTCGGGATTGGCGCGCGCATCATCCTCGTGCCGAATGCGCGTGATATTCCTGATGTGCTGGATAACGTCAACACCTATAAACCCACTTTGTTGATGGGTGTTCCGGCACTCTATAACGCCATCAACAATCACGAGCTGGTGACATCTGGCAAAGTCAGTCTGAAGTCAGTCAAGTACTGCCTGAGTGGTTCCGCGCCGCTGCCCCCGGCGACCAAGCGCGATTTCGAGCGCTTGAGCGGCGGCAAGCTGCTGGAAGGGTTTGGCATGAGCGAAGCGCCGACGGCGACCCATTGCAACCCGCTGAATGGCGAGAATCGCACCGGGGCGATTGGCATTCCGCTGCCGGATATGGATATGCGGATTGTGAGTCTGGATGATGGCGAGACGGACTTGGGTGTGGGCGAGATAGGCGAACTGGCGATGTCCGGTCCACAGCTTATGTCTGGCTATCACGGGATGCCGACTGAGACGAAGAATGTGCTGCGCGAGAAGGACGGCAAGACCTGGTTGTATACGGGCGACATCGCGCGCATGGATGAGGATGGGTACTTCTATATCGTTGACCGCAAGAAGGATATGGCGCTGATCGGTGGCTTCAACGTCTATCCGAACAACGTTGAAAAGGTACTTTGCGACCATCCCGCAGTGCTTGAGGCGGGCGTCGCAGCGATCCCACATCCCGAAAAAGAGGGGCAGGAGTCGTTGAAGGCATGGGTCGTTCTGCGTCCGGGCATGTCGGCAACGGCAGACGAACTCACAAAGCATGCCGAAAAGCATCTGGCGCGTTATGAAGTGCCGACGCGCTTCAGCTTTGTCGAGGCACTGCCCAAGACGGCGGTTGGCAAGACGCTGAGGCGCGAACTGGTGCAAATGGAGATGGCAGAACGTGAGAAGGTGCTTGCCAACGGCGGCAAGCGCTAAGGTGTTGTTTCGCCGGGCGATCCATTTGGATCGCCCACCAGCCTATTGGGTTCTTTCCTGTGCCTGGAGGTAGTGTCCCCGGTAGAAAGCTCTGGCAGGACCGCGACTCATGTACCAGATGACATACAGCGGGATCGCCAGCGAGACGCACAGATAGGTAATGTTCAACTGGCGCGCAATGTCTGCACCGGAGTCAAAGCCGGCTGCAATGTCTGGTGGAGTCGTCAGGCTTGAGTAGAGCAGCGCGATGTTGCCTACGCTAAGGAGCAGGACGGCTGCCATGAAGATCAGCCGAATGTAAGGAGGTTTACCACGCCACGCCAGTATCCCAATGATGAGAAAGACAACTGCCAGTACGGTTTGAATCATGAGTTGTGGCGACTCGAGTCCAATTAAACTGTTCCCCTGAAAGACAGGTGTTACTTCGCCCTCAACTGTACTCGGTTCAGGAAATTCTAATGTAGAACGGCTGGCAAGCGCATATAGGATCACAGACTGTGTGAGGGGCAGACACGAAAACAGGCACACGCTGGCAAGAATAGCGAAGGCGATGCCGAGGGTGCGTGGAGGTTTGGTCACTATGACTCTCCTGAAAACAGACTTAGCAGCGATATGAATTGTGATAGTTAGAGTATAGCCACTATAAACTACTTGCAATTTAGTGAATTTCTTACATAATCACATTTTACGTTCTAACACGATTCTGTCTGCTACCCCAAAAGGTGGGACATATGATGAAGCTGAATGATACTGTAGAGCGCAGTTATCAACACTTTCAAGAAGTTGCGAAGCGTGCCAATGTTATTTTACTGCATCCAGCGGGGCGTTTTCGTTCACCTTTGGTTGCGTGCCTGATTGAGTCCGGGGATTATGAAGTTCTTTATTATGCGTTGGGACCTGATGACATCAGCGTAGAGTCGATTATCGCCGGTATGACGCACGATCTTGCCAATCAGCGCCCGTTGTTTGGCCGGCATTTGAATATGCTCAGTGCGCAAGAACAGGCGGATCCTGAGCGTTTGGTTGCGGCATTTGCCCGTGAAATGGCAGAAATTCAGGGCAAGCCGCCTCTTTTGGTACTGGACGAGTACGACCGCTCTGACATTGCCGATGATGTGCAGATGTTTGTCGAGAAACTCGCCTCGCACCTCCCCGCAAATTGTCGAGTCGTCGTTAACAGTCGCTCGATGCCGCGCCTGCCCTGGGTGTCGATGATTGCCAAGAAGCATGCGCTGATGATTGACGATGAACGCGTGATTGACCGTGACTTTTATGGCATATCTACCCATACAGAGTACGATCTGGAGGTCTACGGACTGGGTCCGGGGTTTGTGATCGTGAATGGGATACTGGTGGAAGACTGGGAGGGACACTTGCCGCGCCTGCTGTTCTTCTTTGCGCTGGATAAGCCCGTGGTGACGCGCTCGGAGATTTGCCGTTCGTTCTGGCCTGAGCTGGACATCGAGCAGGCGGTAAACGTTTTCCACGTGACCAAGCGTCGCTTACATAAGGCGCTAGGCGTGGATTTTGATGTGCTGCTGCATGAAGATGGTTATTACCGACTGAACCCGGCTTTGAGTGTCGATTATGATGTGATGAGCTTTGTGAGCGCGCTGATGGACGCACGTACCGCGACGGGTGATGAAGCGTATGAGAAGTGGCAGCGTGCGGTCGAGTTCTATCGTGGTCCCTTTATGCAGGGGCATGACGATGGATGGCTGGTAGAACGGCGTGAAGATTTCCGCGCCGGGTTTGTTGAAGCGTTGTCCGCAATGGCAGATATTCGTATGGCAGCCGAGCGCCAGGAACATGCCCTGAGCCTGCTGCTGCGTGCAGTGGGAGAAGCCGTGTACCGCGAGGATGTACACCAGCGCATCATGCGCCTGTATATGTCGCTGGGACGCCGGAGCGAAGGGGCTGCGCATTACGTTCATCTGGAGAAGGCGTTCCGCAAGGCGGGCAAAACGCTTTCGGAAGAGACGGTTGCTGTGCATAACGAGATGATGGCTTAGCATTGGTAAGGATGCCCCCGGAGAGACTCGAACTCCCGACATCAGGTTTAGAAGACCTGCGTTCTATCCTGCTGAACTACGGGGGCGTTAGCCTGTTATTGTAAGAGAGAGCAGTTGGTTGTGTCAAGCGAGATGCTTGCGCACGGTTGTTCTATTCCTGCTTGAAGTTTCCCCACAGATATGCTATACTAATGAAGCGTGCAAATCGGTTTTCACCTTAGAGTTGCCATCCATGATGGCTTTCTATTTTCCTGTACTACCATCGTAGAGCCAATCCTTGAGGAGTAATGATGGCAGACTCATATCATGTTGGGCAACAGACCGAGAAGGACATTAAGGTCCTTGAAGGTATAGCTCATATTCGCAAACGCCCCGGTATGTATGTAGGCGGTGTTGACACACGAGCGATGCATCATCTGGTATATGAGATCGTAGACAATTCGATTGACGAGGCACTTGCCGGACGCTGCGACCAGATTATGGTCACGTTACACAATGACTCGTGGGTGACTGTTGCGGATAACGGAAGCGGCATTCCTGTTGGGCTTCATCCTGAGAAGAAGATTCCAACGCTCGAGCTTGTGCTTACGACTGTGGGCGCTGGCGGGAAGTTTGAGAACAGCGCTTATAAGGTTTCGGGTGGTTTGCATGGCGTTGGCGCATCTGCCGTTAACGCTTTGTCAGAGCAATTGCAGGCGCAGGTGTTTCGCGATGGTTTCCTGTGGCAGCAGACCTATAAGGCGGGCGTCCCAATTACCGGCGTCGAGAAGATGCGCCCCCTGGAAAACGGGGAACGCACGGGTACTGTGATCTCTTTCAGACCAGATTTCTCAATCATCGAACCCAACGAATTTAGCTACGAGACATTGCTCAATCGTTTCCGTGAGATGGCGTTTGTTACCCGGCGCGTTACGTTAACACTACGAGATGAACGCATGTTCCCAGCGCGTGAAGTGACCTTCTATTTTGAGGGAGGCATTCGTGCGTTCGTTCGGTATCTCAATCGTAATCGACAGACCGTACACTCCGTTGTCTACGCCGAACGTGACATTACATTTACACCAGATGGTAAGGCGAGCTACGATGTTGGTGTAGAGGTAGCATTTCAATACAATGACTCGGCAAATGTGACGGAGTTAGCCTTTGCAAACACCATCAATACCCCTGACGGCGGCACGCACTTAACGGGGTTGCGGGCGGCTCTCACGGCGGTGATCAATCGTTATGCCCGAAAAGCAGGTTTCCTGAAAGAGAAAGATAACAATTTCTCTGGTAACGACACTTTGGAAGGGCTGACAGCGATTGTCAGTGTCAAACATCCGGGTCCGCAGTTCGAGAGCCAGACGAAGGTCAAGCTGATCAATCCTGAAGTGCAGGGTGCAGTCTCGCAGGTAGTGACGGAAGCGTTTAACGAGTTTCTGGAATTGAACCCGCGTGAGGCGCGCAAGATCGTCGAGAAGTGCATGACGAGTATGCGCGCGCGCGAAGCAGCCCGTAAAGCGCGCGATCTTGTGCGCAGCGGTCCGAGCCTGTTGGAGAGCAGCACGCTGCCGGGCAAGCTGGCAGATTGCAGTTCGCACGGCGAAAACGCCGAGATTTACATCGTCGAAGGCGACAGCGCTGGTGGATGTTTTTCAGGCGACACGAAGGTTGCTCTGGCAGACGGTCGCAGCCTGTCGTTTGTCGAGCTTGTTGAAGAACAGGCACAGGGTATTCAGAACTTCTGCTACACCGTTCGACGTGATGGAACTGTCGGACTTGAACGCATTCTCCATGCGCGTGTGACCAAGCGCAATGCTTCGGTCATCCGTGTGACGCTCGACACTGGTGAAGCGATTGTTTGCACGCCAGATCACCGTTTTATGCTGCGCGATGGCAGCTATAAGGCAGCGGCAGAACTGACCAGCGATGATGCGTTGATGGGGCAACACGCAGACTATGTGACTGCGATTATCGAGAACGTTGGTGAGCAGACAGATGTCTATGACATCGAAGTGCCGGGAACGCACAATTTTGCGCTTGCGAGCGGCGTGTTTGTGCATAACAGCGCAAAACAGGGTCGTGATCGCCATTTCCAGGCAATTTTGCCTTTGCGCGGCAAGATTCTCAACACAGAACGCGCGCGTCTGGACAAGATGCTGGATAACAACGAGATCAAGGCGCTGATCAGTGCGTTGGGTACGGGTGTGAGCGAAGATTTTGACGTCAGCAATATCCGCTACGGGCGCGTCATCATCATGAGCGTGGCGGGCGATGAGCCGACATTAGTGCGGCACGAGCCGACTGCTACGGTTGAGTATGTCAACATTGGCAGCTTCATTGACGAATGTATGGACGGCAAGCGGAGTGCGGGCGAGTATGACGTGATGTCGTTCGATAACGCCACTCATGAGGCGCATTTTCGCCCATTGAAAGCTGTCATCCGGCATCATCACGCAGAGCCGATGTGTAAGCTGACCACACGCTACGGACGTTCAATCAAGGTCACATCGTCGCACAGCGTGTTTGTCTACGAAAAAGGCGAAGTGAAGCTCAGGAAAGGCAACGAAATCAAGCCAGGGGATGTACTTGTTGGCAGCCGTCGCTTGCCTCGCCCCTCGCAAACTATCGAACGGATCGATCTGCTTCACACGTTGGTGGCGGCAGGTGTCACTGACGCGCTGTTTGTGAAGGGCGAAGCGGCGCGCAAGATCGCGGTTCAGCGGACATTGGGTAGGGTACAGCGCCCCGACCTTTGGAATGAGCCAAAAGTTATGGTCCAGGAACACCAGTGGCAGCAGATGATCGCCCATCGACAGGCTGCGGGGGTATCTCAGAAAGCTGTTGCGCAGTCAATAGGCGTTGCGCAGCCGATCACCATCAGTCATTGGGAACGTGGCGTGAATCGCCCAATTCTGTCACAGTTCCACGGCTATCTGAATGCTATCGGCTGGGAAGGCTGCGTAGAGTATGAGCTGCTGCCGTCCAGAGTGGAGTCGTTCGCGAACGTAGCAGACAGTGGAAACAAGCACTATCGCGTGCTGCGGAATTACCTGCCGTTGCCTGACGTGACTGCTGCTGAAGTGACCTTGCTGGATGATGCAATTGAAGTTGTACCACGCGCGCACCATCACAAAGGCTTCGGTCGTTATCTGCCTGTAAGTCGTGACCTGCTTTGGTTTCTGGGCTGGTATGTTGCCGAAGGAACAATGAGCAAGCACCAGATCAGTCTGAATCTTGGCAAGAAGGATGTGCGGTTCATTCCCGAATTAACGGCGGCAGTTCAGAATGTCTTTGGTGAGACGCCGCGCTGCTACCATAATCCCGATAGCGACGGAATCAAGTTCTACTTCCAAAGCGTTCTTGCTGCTCGTTTGCTGCGCACATGGGGATTGGACGGGCGCGCTCACGAAAAGACGCTCCCCGATCTGGTCTTTAACGTAGCCGAGGATTTACAACGCACCTTCCTTGAAGGCTATTTCCTCGGCGATGGCACGACGGCTGGACAGAATGTGTCCATGATCACCAATTCGCCAGCATTAAAGGATCGGTTGCTCTATCTCCTGGGTCAACTGGGCATGGTTGCGACCACTTCTCATCAACAGCCAGCGACTTTGCCTGATGCGCCAATTCAGACGCGCCATAGCTACTATGCGATTAGCATTTGTGGCAAGGATCAACTCGACACTTGCCGCGATATCTGGGGGCGGCATCAGAATGCGCATAAACTGGAGGCTTACATCGGCGCTGGCATACGTAAGCGGCAGAAGTTTGTCGAAATCAGCCGCGATCTGATCGGAATGGAAGTTTTGACCGCGGAGGAGATCGAACCGGTTGGGGAATACGTGTATGACTTCTCTGTAGAAGCGGATGAAAACTTTATCTGTGGTGTTGGTGGTCTGTGTGCGCACAACACCGATGCTGACGTTGATGGGTCGCACATCCGTACCCTGCTCCTCACGTTTTTCTTCAGGCATATGCAGCCGTTGATCAGCGAGGGACACCTGTACATTGCCCAGCCGCCGATCTTCCGCTTGCAGCATGGCAAGGATGTGCGCTATGTGTACCCGCAGGCAGGGCAGCATGAGTCACAGTTGCTCGCGACAGCGCTCAAGGATTACAACGATCCCGATAAGGTGAAAGTCAGCCGCTACAAGGGTCTGGGTGAAATGAATCCCGACCAGTTGTGGGAGACGACCATGGACCCGGCAACTCGTACCCTGCTTCAGGTGACGATTGAGGACGCGGTGGAAGCCGATCATGTCTTCGATATGCTGATGGGAGCGGAAGTGCCGCCGCGCCGCAAGTTCATCGTGACACATGCCAAGAGCGTGCGTAATCTCGATATTTAAGCCGACCAGAGAAGCTGAAACGCCAAGTCACAAAGGACGCCAAGGGACATTCTCTTGGCGTCCTTCGCGTCTTGGCGATTAGATGTGATATATAATTTCACCAGTCCCCGCTGCCACGGTCGCGTACCCATTCGACCATCAGAAACGCAAGTCCACAGATTGCCAGCAGTAGGGTGCTGAGGGCAATCGCGCGCCCGTAATTTGCCTCGCCGGGCTGACCAAGCAGCCGGAAGATGGCAATTGGCAGGGTAGGTGCGTCGGGGCGGGCGACAAACAGTGTTGCACCAAATTCACCCATGCTGATGGTGAACGCAAAGATGGCGCTCGATGCCAGCACGCGGCGCACAATTGGGAACTGGACGCGGCGAAAGATGCCCCATCCGTGCGTGCCAAGCGAACGCGCGACTTCGTAAAGGTTGGGCGGGATGCCGCGCAGGACAGGCGTGATGCTGCGGATGACGAACGGCAGCGCGACAAGTGCGTGCGCCATCGGCACAAGCAGCGGGGATGAGCGCAAGTCAAGCGGCGGTGTATCGAGCGCGACGTTGTAGCCGAAGCCAAGCACCACTGCGCTCGTCGCCAGCGGCAGCATCAACAGCGGCTCGATCCAATGGCGAGCGCGTTGTCGGTAAAGCAGCCAGGCGATGAGCGTTCCGGTTGCAAGGGCAATGATAATGGCGACGGCAGCAATCGCGAGCGAATTGCCGATGGCAACCGTGGGGGGGGCGTTGAGGACGGAGCCGCGCGGGTTGCTGGTTAAGCCTGTGAAATAGGCAAGCGTGAGTTCGCCGGATGGCGCGGTAAAGGCACGCAGCACGAGCGCGAGCAGGGG
>Ga0224723_1000084_pt1 | contig 58362 bp, 46 predicted proteins | sample Balambano_FR2_Me_FD_161647 | JGI IMG/M metagenome (GOLD analysis project Ga0224723, IMG submission 161647) | Freshwater sediment microbial communities from Lake Towuti, South Sulawesi, Indonesia - Balambano_FR2_MetaG | ecosystem: Environmental > Aquatic > Freshwater > Lake > Sediment | place... | reverse complement strand
TAGTTGATGATCGGGGCCGTACATTGGGCAGACCCATATCTACTACGCGAATACCCGAACTCAGCTATTCAGACGAGCGGCAGGAGTTACTCGTACGGTACCTTTTTTCAAAAAACGTATATACCGGAAGTTATTTTCTTATTGACTGAAGCGATTCCAGGAATTCAAAAATAGTTTGGTGAACATGGTTGATCTGATCAGACGAAAACGCATATGAAGGCAGAAAGTAAAGCACGTTGCCTAATGGGCGAAGTAGTATATCGCGTTGCAAAAAGTGATCGTATATTTTTTGTCTGATGTTATTGAAGTAGCCGCCTCCGCTTGCTGTTTCGATTTCAATGGATAGAATGGTGCCCAGGCGATTAACCCGTGCAATGCCCGGCAGCCCATTAACCCTTTCTGCAAAAGCCTGTTGTTTAGCGCTTATCGTTTGTATGTTTTCCTGACATGCTGGCATAGTTAGTAATTCGAGACTTTTAAGCGCTACCGCACAGCCCAACGGATTGGCGGTGAAGCTATGGCCGTGAAAAAATGTTTTTTTTGGTTCTGAACTTAAATAGGCTTCCACAATTCGCTGGCTGCAGGCGGTTACGCCCAGCGGCATCACACCACCGGTAAGGCCTTTCGACAGGCAGATAATATCGGGGTTTACATCAAGGTATTCCGAGGCAAACATTTTTCCTGTTCGGCCAAAGCCGGTGAATACTTCATCGGCTATGCATATTACGTTTCTCTTCCTGGCTGAAACGAGTAATGCGTTTAGTGTGTGAGATGTATAAGTTCGCATACCGGCTGCGCCCTGAATCAACGGCTCGTAAATAAAAGCAGCTACCTCATCACTTTTCAGCAGGTTCTCGAACTGGTCTGTTGCGCGATGCTCATCGCGGTGGCCGGGCCAATCAATAAATTCAACATCAAACAAATGTTGTGAGAAGGCTTCAGTAAAGGCATTTCGATCACCCACCGACATAGCGCCAAAGGTATCGCCATGGTAGGCGCCTTGAATCGCGATGATCTTTTTTCGCGGTGTGCCCCGGTTATACCAGTATTGAATGGCCATCTTAATGGCCACTTCTACTGCCGTGCTGCCATTATCTGAAAAGAACACTTTCTGTTGCTGGCCGGGCAAGAGCGCAATCAGCTTTTCTGCCAATTCAATGGCAGGTGAGTGCGTAAAGCCGGCAAAAATTACGTGTTCGAGCGTACATGCCTGTTCGAAAATGGCCTGTGCCAGTTCCGGGTGACTATGCCCGTGAATGTTTACCCACCATGACGAGATTCCATCGAGTATTCTTCTGCCACTATCGGTGTATAGGTAAGGCCCGTGTGCTTTTACAACATGCAAGGGCGATGGGGTGTCAACAAGCGAAGTAAATGGATGCCATACCCAATGGCTATCTTTTTCCAGCCAGGCCGTCATGAATAGTTTTTTAGAAATTGTTCGGCATACCACTTCACTCGCGGCCTGTTGATGATCGGTTCCTTGCCTATCCGCAACAGCACCCGGTACCGGGTATGCTTTAAGATAATTCGTTCACTTTCCGGGTTTGGCTCGCCATTAAAAATAATACCCGTCACGTTAACATGCTTTTGTTGCAAGAGGACTGCCGTTAGCAACGTATGATTAATGCTGCCCAGGTATAAGTTAGCCACCAGGATCACCGGCATATTCCAGCGAAGAGCGAGGTCGATTACAAAATCTTGGTCGTTGAGCGGAACCAGGCAGCCCCCCGCCCCCTCCACCACAAGGGGTGCAGAAGACGTTGGCAGCTTGAAGGAATCTAAATTGATGGTGACATTATCAATTATTGCTGCAGCGTGTGGCGATGCCGGTGTGCGAAGCACAAATTGTTCATCAAAGATATTAATGGGCTTGGTAACAAGTTCTTTGATGGTATTAGCATCGCGCGGCAGGCCCGCCTGAACTGGTTTCCAGTAATTCGCCCCCAACGCCTCGCAAACAACAGCCGACACCAGTGTTTTTCCACTGTCAGTTCCAATAGCAGTAATAAAATGGTTCATGTAAGTGCGCACTCGGCCAGTGCGTTGCAAAGTAAATCGATTTCGGACTTTGTATTGAAGGCGTGAAGACAAATTCGTATGCGCTCAGTGCCACCTTTAACCGTAGGGGGCCTGATGCCGCTCACATCCAGGTTTTTTTTATGCAGGTGTTGTACGGTATCCATCACCCGGCTTCCGGTAATCATGCTCTGAATGGCGCTGTGCGATTTCAGAAATGCCAATGATTTTTTTTCAGCCAGATGCCGAAAGTACGCGATGTTTTCTGTTAGCTGCTGGTTCAAATTCGGTTTGGTGCGAAGCATGGCAAACGCACAGTCGATAGCTGCTACAGCCGCCAATGGTAGCGCGGTGGTAAAAATAAATGGTCGCGCGAAGTTAATCAGGTAGTCGATGGTTGTTTTGGAAGCCACTACACACGCCCCATGTACACCCATTGCTTTACCGAACGTAAACACCCTTGCGCGCACCTGATCTTCAGCTTTTTTTTCTGACACCCAGCCACTACCATCTGCTCCACGCACGCCCGTGCTGTGCGCTTCATCTACCACCACTTCAGCATTGTACTTCTCAGCGAGCAGCAGCAGGGGCTCCAGCTCAGGCTCATCGCCTTCCATCGAGTAAATCGATTCCACCACAATCCATTTGCGGCCGGCACTCCGGCTTAATTTGCTCTCTAAGTCATTTAAGTTGTTGTGCCGAAAGCTAAGTCGCTGCGCCAAACTTAACCTAAGGCCGTCTTTCATGCAGGCATGTGCGTGCTCATCGTACAAAACGGTGTCGCCACGTTGTGGCAGACAAGATAGTACGGCCAGGTTGGCTTGATAGCCTGAACTGAACAGCAGGCAACATTCGCTCCTGAATAAATTTGCCAACCTTTTTTCAACGTCCACCATATATGGGTGGTTACCGGTAAGCAGGCGTGAGCCGGTAGCCCCGTTTATAAAGCCGAGCTGGTTTGTTTTCGTATGGATTGCTTGAAAAAGCTCTTTCGAGCGGGCCAGGCCAAGGTAGTCGTTGGAAGCAAAGTCGATGCGCTGATGCGCCTCGGGAAGCGTTCTTTCGGTGCCGTTGCTTTTTCGATGTTCCAGTTGCCGCGTAAGCCAGGCATCCAAAGCTTGCATCGTCATGCTCTGTTTTTTTCGATGGCATCCCACATGTCGGCCGGAATTTGCTCGAGGTGACTAAACTCTCCTCCGTTGCGGAGCCACTCGCCACCATCGATGGTGATAACTTCCCCGTTGATATAAGCCGAGTAGTCGGACAGCAAGTAGGCTGCGAGGTTGGCAAGTTCCTGATGGTGCCCCACACGCCTGAGGGGAACGCGTGCAGCCGGATCGAACTTTTTTACCAGATCGCCTGGCAGCAACCTGCTCCATGCACCTTCCGTAGGGAAGGGTCCCGGAGCGATGGCGTTGCTTCTGATATTGTATTTGGCCCATTCAACCGCCAGCGACCTTGTGAGCGCCAACACCCCGGCTTTACCGCAGGCCGAAGGCACCACAAAGCCCGAGCCTGTCCACGCGTAGGTGGTAACGATGTTGAGAAAGACACCCGGTTGCTTTTTGGCAATCCAATTTTTGCCGGCTGCCAATGTAGTATAGTACGTGCCTTTCAGAACAATGTCCACCACAATATCAAAGGCCCGGTGCGAGAGCCGCTCGGTTGGGCTGATGAAATTTCCTGCTGCATTGTTAATAACACCGTGTATCTGGCCAAAAGCAGATTCAGCCTCTTTCAACACATTTTCGACCTCTTCGTACTTACGTACATCGGCAGGGACAGCAAGTATTTTGCTTTTTGTTTCGCTGGCCAGCACTGCTGCAGTTGCCTCGATCACTTCCTTCTTTCGGCTGGAAATAACTACGTTAGCACCCAGCTCCAACAGGTATTTAGCCATGGAGCGCCCCAGGCCCGTGCCGCCACCGGTGATAACAATTGTTTTGTCTTTAAACGAATCAGGCTTTAACATTCCTTGCATATCTGTTTATTCAAATGATGGCGCCACCAAACCCAACCAGACCTTGAACAGAGCAGCGATGCATCATCAGTTCGGTAAAGTCCGGTTAGTAAATATATTGCAAAAGGTTTTACTTTGCCCACATAAGCAAAACGCATGAAAGTATTTTTGTTTGGAATCATTGCCCTTGCCATGTCGTCTTGTGTTGTAAGCAAGAAAAAGTACAATGACATGCTGGCCCAGAAAGTGAAAGCCGAAGGCGACCTGGCGGAGAAAGCATCAGCGCTGGCGGCAACCCAGGCGACTCTAAACCAAACTGAAGATATCCTGGCTAAAATGAAAGCCGATACGGCTACTTTGGGCATGGCGTACCGGCAAACGGAGCAGAAGTTGGCAGGGCTCAACAAAGAGTACGATCAATTGAACGCGTATTACAAAAATTTGCTCAACAGCAGTGGCAAAATGAACCGCGACCTGTCGGAGCAAAGAGAACAGTTGCTGGCCATTCAGGATAACCTTAACCGAACACGGAAGCTGAACGATTCGCTAAGTGCGGGGCTTGCCGAGCGCGAGCGGAAAGTGAAAGAACTGGAGACGATTCTCAGCAATAAAGATAAGGCCGTACAAGATCTTAAAAGTCGCATTAGCAATGCTTTGCTGAACTTCAAAGAGAACGACCTGACGGTTAATGTAAAAAATGGCAAGGTGTATGTGTCGTTGGCGGAGCAGTTGCTCTTTGGGTCGGGCAGTATCGAGGTTGATGCGAAAGGCGTTACGGCCCTGCAACAACTGGCTAGAGCGGTCAAGGACCAGCGCGATATTCAGATTATGGTAGAAGGCCACACCGACAACGTGCCCATTTCAAAACGATCGCAGTACATGCAAGACAATTGGGACTTGAGCGTGATGCGGGCAACCTCTATCACTAAGATACTCACCAGGGCAGGCGTTTCGCCCAACCAGGTAACTGCCGCAGGCAAAGGCGAATTCGCGCCATTGGCAGCCAATACCGATGCGGGCAGTCGGCAAAAGAACAGGCGCACCGAAATTATCATCACGCCCAATTTGGATGAACTGTTTAAGATTCTAGAGTAGTACTCAGTCCTGCAGTATGTTGCTCATAAAACTGGACTTCAATACCAGCCAAAAAACATAAAATAGCAGGGCCCATCGCAGGTACACAAAGTAGTAGTCGGTGGTATCTTTAAAGCGGGTTTCTTTTATTTCAGCTTTCTCGTACTGGTCTATTTTTGCGAATACGGTTTCGAGCGCGGCCTGGTCGGTAGCGCGGAAGAATTGCCCGCCACCGATGGCTGCTATCTTTCGCATCGTACTTTCATCAACGGTATTTTCGACCATGTGCGGTCTGCCAAAGTAATCTTTTCCAAAAGGCACCAGACCTTCGCGCCCCACCACAATGGTGTATATCTTGATATTGTAGGCAGCGGCCAGCTCTGCGGCCGTTATCGGATCAATATTGCCAGCGGTGTTGTCGCCATCACTAAGCAGAATACAAACTTTTGATGCCGACTCCGACTCGCGCATGCGGTTGGTGGCCACCGCGAGGGCACTGCCAATGGCGGTGCCACGGTTCTCGATCATCTCAAAACCCATATCGTCAATGTAGTTGTTAAGCAGTTCATAGTCGGTGGTAAGCGGAGCGAGCGAGAAGGCATCGCCTGAGAAAACTACGATGCCGATGCGATCTTGCAGCCGGCCTTTGATGAAGTTTCTCGCCACATCTTTTGCTGCCTCTAACCGATTGGGTGTAAAATCTTCGATCTGCATCGACTGCGAAATGTCAATGGCCAACATAATGTCGATACCCTCGGTCCATTGTTCTACTTTTTCATTGGTTTTTTGTGGTCGTGCCAAAGCCATGAGCAGCAGGGTTGTTACAGCCGCCAGCACAATATCGGGCAGCAGCCTGACGAGGTTAAGAGGCGAGGCCTTCAGGTCGCTTTTCAGCACGGCAATGGGCAGTTTCTGGTTGAAAAAATAACGCAATAGCCAACGCATCATAAACAGCAACGGTACTGCGGCTATTGCCCACAGAAACATGGGGTTTTGCCACGTAAACCCGTAGAGGGTGGCGGCTCTAAACCAATCGAAACTATACCAGGCATCTGCGGTGCTATCCATGCTTTACTTCATCGAGTTTCTTGCGAAATTGTTTTTCTGAATACTGTTGAAGCTGACGAAATGCGGCTACCTGGGTTTCCCGGCCATAAATAGATCGGTCTATTTGGCCCAGCGCCTCGCGAAGAGGCTCATCTCGTTCTATTCTTAGAATTTCTTTCGAAGTGAATTTGGAGTAGGGTTGTTGGGTCAGGTTCTCCATGTACATTTTCCATATCACCAGGGCCCGTTCTGCCTGTTGCACAGAGAACGTCCGGTCCAGATGGTCCACCAGCATTTGAAATTCCTTCATGAACGCGGCATACCCGCGCGACAGTTTTCGCATGGTGATGTAGCGCCTGATTTGTTTGCCCATTATTGCCCAAGCTGCCAGCAAGCTCGCGACAATTACGCCCGAGATGATTAACGCCAGCGGATAATTAAAAAGTTGTTGCACCCGTTCGTAGGCTGTTCGCGTTTTTAAGGGCAGATTTTCTACCGTTACCGAATCGGGTACGGCATCCACCAGGTGTTGAAATACGATGGTGTCGGGCGCAGCAAAGTATGGCGTGCTGTCGCCTGCTACGATCGCAAACACAGGTAATTGTAACCCTTGCAAGGTGTCGATTTCAAAAGTTGCCAGGGTGTAAACCACGCTGTCGTAGCTAATGTTGTTTTGGGTTTTGGTGGGGAAGTATGTCTTCTTTTGATACTCAAATGGTGCAAATGTGTAGGTGGAGTCGGGAAACAAAACCATTGCTTCGCGCGGATATCGCGCTGCCAAAACATAGTTTACAGGCTCACCCAGGCGCACAGAATCTTTCATAAAGCGCCCCGACACACGCACCTGGGCGCTGGCAGCATGGGTAGCTACAAGCAATATGGCTACCCCAAGCCTAAACACTTTTCATGGTTTTATTTCTTACCTTAAATAGCTTGAGTAATTGCGGCACGTAGTCTTGGTCGGTGCTGAGGCTGAGAAAATTAATTTGATGCTTGCGGCTGAATTTTTTCAGTTCTTCGGCACGTGCTTGGTGGTTTTCTGCCAGGCGCGTTCTGAAGTTGCCAAATGAGGTGTTGATCCACAAGGTTTTGTTACTCTCTTTATCGAGAACGGGGATGATACCAAGTTTGGGTAGATGGGTTTCGCGCCTGTCGGTTATTTGAATCATCACCAGGTCGTGCTTGCGGGCCAGAGATTTGAGATTGTGGAAATAGTCATCGTCAACAAAGTCGGAGATCATAACAATCACGCTTCTTCGCTTGATGGAGTTGAGCGCAAACAAGATGGCTTTGCTCAGATTTGTTTTTGGCGATTGAACGCGCGTGTGCAGCAGTGTGTGCACCAACTGGTAGGCCTGTGCCTGGCCTTTCTTTGGCTTGAGGTACATTTCGCGCTGGTCTGAGAAGCCGATCAGGCCGATCTGACTCGACTCCTTTGCGCCTGCCAGCGCCAGCACGCCACAGATTTCGCGGCCTACATCCAATTTTGTCTTGCCGGGCGTGCCAATGGTTTGCGAGGCGCTAACATCGAGAATAAAAAAAATGGTCTGCTCTTTTTCTTCCCGGAAGGTTTTTACAAAAGTGCCGTGTCCTTTGGCCGATACATTCCAGTCGATGGTGCGAATGTCATCGCCATACTGATACGGTCGCACATCATCAAACTCCAGCCCGGTGCCTTTAAAAATGGAATGAAAGTCGCCTTGCATCTGGCTGTTGATGGCCTTGCGGATTTGTATCTCATACCTCCGTAATTTCTTGAGTAAATCTTTCACAGCCTGTTTTAACAGCTACCCTTCAGGCCGCCAAAATAAGCCAATTATGCGTAATTTGGCCACGAAATTTTGTGTTGGTGCCACGTTTACCAGTTCTTTTTATTGCTTGTCTGTTGCTGGCATTGAATGCCTGTCAGGCCCCTAAGCCGCAGGGCATCATGTCACCGCAGGAGTTTGCGCAGGTGCTTATCGACATCCACCTGAGTGAAGCCAGGTTAAGCGGCTACGGCCTGTCGCCCGACTCAGCCGCGAAGTTGTTTTCAGTGTATAACAACAAGTTGCTGCAACGCCACGGCATCGCCGACTCCGCCATTCGCCAGTCTTATCGCTACTACCTGCAACATCCAACAGAATTAGAGGTGGTGTATGCCATCGTGGTGGATAGCCTTAGTTTACGCGAACAGCGGGCAACGACCACCAAACCTAATTGAATCATCGTGGCCAACTGCAACTACTTTACCGATGTCGCTCCCTTTGGTCTACCCGCATGATATTGAAGCCAGGCTTGGGTTCGATCAGCTACGGCAGAGGTTAGAAGGTTTCTGCCTTTGTTCGTTAGGTGCAAAGCGGGTAGCAGCCATGTCTTTTTCAAATAGTTACGAGCACGTGCTGCAGGTGCTGCAACAGGTGGTGGAACTGCGCGCCCTGATAGTACAAAGTGAAACTTTCCCTACCTCGCACTTTTATGATCTTACCGGATGGTTTGACACGGTGGCCATCGAAGGTGCCTTTCTCGAAGAGCGCGTGCTCTATCAGTTCAGACAATCGCTGGAAACAGTGGTTGCGATTAAGGGCCTGATGACTAAGTATGGTGAAGACAAGCCTGCCTTAAAAGCTCTGCAAGATGCGGTGGAGGTGCCCCGCGATTTGTTGAAAACTTTACATACCACCCTGGATGAAGAAGGGCGAGTAAAAGACAACGCCAGCGATGAGCTGGCACATGTGCGCAAGCGCCTGCGCGAAGAGCACGGGCGCGTTCGCAAGCTGGTAGAGCAGATTTTCAGGCAGGCGGCTGCCAGCGGTTACCTGCCTGACGGGATGGCGCCCACGGTGCGCGAAGGAAGGCTCGTGATCCCCGTTTTGGCTGAGCACAAGCGTAAAATCAGGGGCTTTATTGTGGATGAGTCGGCCACCGGGCAAACCATTTTTTTGGAGCCTGCTGAAGCGCTGGAGGCCAACAACGAAATACGCGACTTACAATTGGCTGAGCGCAGGGAAGTAATAAAGGTGCTGAAGTTGCTTACGGCAAAACTCCGGCAGAGCTTGCCAGCAATGGCCAGCGCATTCGACTTCCTGGCAGAAATTGACTTTGTGCGCGCAAAGGTAAAGTTGGCTACCGAACTGGATGCCGCACTTCCTAACCTTCAGCCGGGGCCTGCGCTTGTCTGGCAGTCGGCCCGGCACCCGCTATTGTATCTCAGCCTTCGCGGCAAACGCCCTGTTGTACCCCTCAATATCGATCTTTTGGAAACCAACCGTTTTCTGTTGATCTCAGGGCCTAATGCGGGCGGCAAGTCGGTGTGCTTAAAAACGGTGGGGTTGGTGCAGTACATGTTGCAGTGCGGCTTGCTCGTACCTATGGATGAGCACTCGGTGTGCGGAATTTTCGATCAATTATTCATTGATATTGGCGATCAGCAGTCAATCGAGAACGACCTGAGTACGTATAGTTCACACCTCAGTAATATGAACCATTTTGTACGGCATGCAGGCGCGCAGACGATGGTGCTGCTCGATGAACTGGGTGCCGGCACCGACCCCAACTTCGGGGGCGGCATTGCGCAGGCCGTGCTGGAGCAGTTGGTGCAGCAGCAAGCGTGGGGTGTTGCCACTACACACTACTACAACCTGAAGGTGTTTGCCGGCAACACGGCAGGTATACGTAATGGCGCCATGCTGTTCGACAGCCAGAAGCTGGAGCCGCGATTTGTGTTGGAGATGGGCAAGCCAGGCAGTTCGTTTGCCTTGGAGATCGCCCGCAAAATTGGATTAAAGCCTGATGCACTGGCCCGCGCAGAAGCCATCATCGGCAAAGACCTTACTGGGCTGGAGACCCTGATGAAAAGTGTGGCCGATGAGAAGCAGGCCATTGCACGCAGATCGGCCGAATTAGCAAAGCGCGAGGAAGAACTTCGCCAACAGTTGGCCCACTACCAGAAGCTATCGGCCGAGCTGGAGGCGCGTAAGAAGGAGATTATCGACAAGGCAAAACACGAGGCCAGCTTTCTGCTGAAAGAAACCAACCGTGAAATTGAGAAAACCATACGGCACATACGCGAGAACAAGGCGGAGCGAAGGGAAACCACCAAGGTGCGCGAGTCTCTCAAAAGTTTGGCCGAGCGGGTAAAGCCGGCAAACCCCAACGTTTCTGAAAAGAAAGTGGTGTTGAAAGTAGGCGATACGGTGCGATTGGTGGGCCAGGAAGTGAGCGGCACTATTTTGGAACTGAAAGGGGCCACTGCCATCGTACAGTTCGGCCTGATCCGCTCCACCGTGAAAACAGGTCAACTAGTGCGCAGCGATCTGGTGCAAAGTCAAGCCGACCCATCCCGGCCTCGCAATAGTTTTGATCGCCACCAACGGCAGGCAAATTTCTCACCTTTGCTGGACGTGCGCGGCAAGCGGGTGGAGGAAGTGGTACCGCTGCTTCATCAATTTTTGGATGACGCCCTGCTGCTGGGGCAAAGTGACATCAGGATTTTGCACGGCAAGGGTGGGGGCGTGCTGCGCAAAGTAGTACGCGAGGAACTCAAAAAAACCGGGCATGTGGCCTCCGTGGCCGATGAACATATTGAGCGCGGTGGCGATGGAATTACCGTGGTGGTGTTGAAATAGAAAGCCCCGCAACCGGGGCTTTTAGAAAAGAACTTTCGATTCGCCTACTTCGTAAATGTAAACACCCAGCGGCCCTTTACATTGCTGGTACGTGCATTGTAGCCGGCACCGGAAAAGTCGAAAGTAAGTTCGAGTTGGGTATCGCTCACCACGTAGCTCATCTGCACGTTGTCGTCTATGCGCACCACCTGGGTGAGTACATCGGTGCCAAACTTCCAGGTTCCCTCTTTAGGCCACGGGCTTTTTGCCGGGCGACCTGCTGTGCTGGTGGCGTAGCCAAATGAAGCCGCCCCCACAATGCCCTCAAGCATAAGCGTAAATCCATTGTACTCAGCCGTTCTGTCTACGTTATCCAAAGTTACTTTGTTAATATTCCAGGTGGCTGCCAGCTTACCCAGCTGCACCTCTTCATCGCTTGGGGGAGTGGGTTCATTTCCTCCACAACTCGCGTAAAACAACAAGCTCCCAATGGCAAGCAGGCTAAGGGTGATTCTTCCGAGCAGTTTCATTTGTATCAATTTACTCCTAAACTTACTAAAACGATGTCTATTGCAAAAGCGGCACCATGTACAGGCCGCCAAGTGGTGTTTAATGGCTTCGGTCTGCCATTTTGTAACCCAGCCTGCCGCACGATATTATTTGTAGTGCATCAAATCAAGCCTATGGGCCGTATCAGGGTATTCGTGCGGCTGATTGGAGGCAATAAACATGGTGGCACCCGCAGCAATTGCCTGTAGCTGTTGCTGGTACCAAGCTATGGTTTCTGCATCGAAGTTGGTGGTCGGTTCGTCTAAAAAGTAAGCAGCCGCTTGCGTGTACAGCGCAAGGCCAACTTTTACGCGTTGCTTCATGCCCGAAGAGAATTGAACCAGGCGCTTATTACGCGCAGGAGCCAGCCCCAGATAGTCGGGCAGGTTGCGGAGGTCTGCTCCTGCGCGTGGCTGCCTGAATTTAAAATGGAACGCGATGAGTTCGGTAAGGGTAAATTCATCCACCAGTTCCATATAGGGTGCGGCAATCGAAACCTGCTTGAAGACATCATCAGCTTCTACGGTTTTACCCGCGTTGGTGCGATAGGTAACTGTGCCCTGGCTAGGCAGTGCCTGGCCCCAAAGAATTTGCATCAGGGTAGATTTACCAGAGCCGTTGGGCCCGGTAATAGCGTAGGTATTACCGCTGCTAAAGTGGCCGTTGAGATTCTTAAAAATCCACTGCCGATTGAAGTGCTTGCCGAGATTTTCAACGGTTATGTTCATTCCACCACACTACCCTGGCCGCTTGCCGAGAAGCCCTTCATGATACCTCGCTCCGCGCCCCGGATAAAGTTTACGATGTAGTCGCGTTCAGGGCTGGGCGGCAGATCCTTTTCCACCAGATCGAGTGCTTTGGAGTTATTAAGGCCCTTGAGGAAGATGTAGCGATATATTTCCTGTATCTCGCTTATTTTTTCTGAGTTAAAGCCACGCCTGCGCAAGCCCACGGTGTTCACACCGCAGTAAGTGAGGGGTTCGCGCGCGGCCTTGGTATACGGAGGAACATCTTTGCGTACCAGCGAGCCACCCGACACCATAACATGCGAGCCCACCTTTACAAACTGGTGCACTGCACTGGAGCCGCCAATGATCGCCCAATCGTCAATCTCTACATGTCCGGCCACCTGTACTGAGTTAACCAAAATACAATGGTTCCCGATCAGGCAATCATGGGCTACATGCACATAAGCCATCAACAGGCAATTCTTTCCTATCGAGGTTTTGAATTTATCGCTTGTGCCACGGCTGATGGTAACGTATTCGCGAACCACGGTGTTGTCGCCAATAAAGGTTTCAGTCTTTTCCCCGGCAAATTTTAAGTCTTGCGGCACAGACGATACCGAGGCTCCCGGGTATATCTTGACGCTCTTACCAATGCGGGCGCCTTCCCAAATGATGGCGTTAGGCCCAATCCAACTGTTGTCGTCTATGGTTACATCAGCCTTTACGGTAGCAAAGGGTTCGATCGTTACGTTGGCACCAATTTTGGCGTCAGGATGGATGTTGGCGAGGGGATGGTGATTCATGCGTCTTTGCGAACAATACTGGCCGTCATGGTTCCTTCGCACACCAATGTGTTGCCCACGTACGCGCGCCCCGACATCTTGGCGATGCCGCGTTTAATGGGAGCAAGCAGGTCGCACTGAATAACGAGGGTATCGCCCGGCAATACCATTTTGCGGAAGCGGAAACTTTCTATGCCCAGAAAATACGTCCAGTAGTTTTCGGGATCAGGAACGGTGTTGAGCACCAGTATGCCGCCTATCTGGGCCATGGCCTCCACTTGCAGCACACCCGGCATAACGGGGTTGCCCGGGAAGTGACCTTGAAAGAAGGGCTCGTTCATGGTTACGTTTTTCACACCGGCAACACTTTCGCTGTCCAGGTAGATAATTTTATCAATGAGCAAGAACGGATAGCGGTGCGGGAGGATCGAGGCGATTTGGTTAATATCCAGAACGGGAGGCAGGCTGGGGTTGTAACGCGGCAATCCTTTTTTGTCGGCCTCCTGCATGGCCTTCTTCAGTTTTTTGGCAAACGATACATTAGCGGCATGGCCGGGGCGCGCAGCCAGTATTTGCGCCTTCAGCGGCCTGCCTGCCAGGGCCAGATCGCCCACAATGTCGAGCAGCTTGTGGCGTGCGGGTTCGTTGTTGTAGCGCAATTCCACATTGTTCAAAATGCCTTCCTTCTTTACCTCCACTTTTGGCTTGTTCAACATCTTGGCGATATTGTCGAGCTCATGGGGTTCTACCACGCGGTCTACAATCACAATGGCATTGTTCAGGTCGCCTCCGCGGATCAGATTGTTTTTATACAGCATTTCCAGTTCGTGCAAGAAGCAGAAAGTTCGGCACGAGGCTATCTCTTTTTCGAATTGGCGTATGTTGGTGATGGACGCATGCTGACTTCCCAACACGGGCGAGTTGTAGTCGATCATCACGGTAACGCGGTAATCGTCAAGAGGCAGGGCGGCAATCTCCACGTTGCGGGCGGCCTCGCGATAGAAAATGCTGTCTTGCACTTCAAAAAAATCGCGCAGGGCATTTTGCTCTTCAGTTTCGGCTTCCTTCAGGCTGTTGACAAATTGTATGGAGCTGCCATCCATGATGGGGGCTTCGGGCCCATCCAGTTGAATCAATACGTTGTCGATTTCCAGCCCTACGCAGGCGGCCAGTGTGTGCTCAATGGTGCTCACTTTTGCTCCGCTTTGTTCAATGGTGGTGCCGCGCGATACATCGGTTACATTATCGCAGTCGGCATCGATGATGGGTGAGCCAGGCAGGTCTACACGCTGAAACTTAATGCCGTGGTTGGGCTTGGCCGGCAGAAACGTCATGTTGGTTTGCACCCCGGTGTGAAGGCCAACACCCGAAATGGTGACCGACTTTCGAATGGTTTGCTGCTTGTGGTTTAGCATGGCATTGACAAAGTGTGCAAAGTTAAACCCCTTGCCGGGATAAACAAAGCAGCAAAAATGGCCGGAAGGGCTACGTTTCGGGCTCTTCTATGCTGTGGCCGTTCAGCCTCTTCTCCAGTTCGTGCAGGCGGTCGTGCAGGTCGGGCAGGCGCTTAAAAACCGCATATGAGCGAAAGAACTCTTTGAAGTTAAATGCGGGCGACCCGATGACCTGAATGTCTTCGCTTTTGATGGATTTTGAAATGCCTGCTTGTGCGCCAATCTGTGTTTTGTTGGCAATTACCAGGTGGCCGGCAATGCCCACTTGGCCACCGATCATGGCATTCTCGCCTACTTTGGTTGAGCCCGATATACCGGCCTGTGCGGCAATAACGGTGTTCTTGCCAATCTCTACGTTGTGGGCAATCTGTATGAGATTGTCCATTTTTACTCCTTGCCGCACGATGGTTGAGTCGCCAAACATGGTGGCGCAGTCAATCACCGTATTGGCGCCAATGGTTACGTGGTCTTCAATGATAACGTTGCCCAATTGTGGTATCGTTTTATAGGTGCCGTCACCCTGCGGGGCAAAACCAAACCCATCGCTTCCGATGACCGAGCCGGCATGAATCACACAGTCGCTGCCTATGCGCGTGCCACTGTAAAGTTTTACGTTGGCATGCAGAATGGTGTTGCTGCCAATCACCACGTTATCGCCTACATACACGTGCGGATAAATTTTTACGTTGTCGCCAATTGTTACCCCGCTGCCGATATACGAAAATGCACCCCGGTAGATGTTTTTGCCGGTGGTGCTGTTATCGCCAATAAAAGAGGGCTGCTCAATACCGATTTTCTGAAAGCTGATACGCTTGTGGTACTCCTCCAACAAAACGGTAAAGCTGGAATACGGGTCGTCAACCAGAATTAACGCGGAGGTTACCTCCTTTTTAGCCACGAAGTCTTTCCGCACGATGACGGCCGAGGCCTGTGTGGAATAGATATACTGTTCGTACTTGGGGTTCGACAGGAAGGCAATTTGGCCTTGCCTGGCTTCCTGTATTTTGGCCAGCATGTTTATTTTCTGCTGCCCGTTTCCTTTTAGCTCGCCTCCGAGCATGCTGGCTATCTGCTGAACGGTAAACTCCATCAGTTAATTTTAGGCCTTTTACAAAGATACATGTTTAGGCCAGCAGAGGTAGTTTTTTTTAACGATTTTGCTCACGGCCTTGATGCCGGGGAGGTCTGAGGCCTGCGCAATATCGATTACCTCGCCCGACTTTAGCCATACACCAATGCGCTGCGCTTCGGGCACGTAGGCTTCGTTAGTGAGGGTGCCCTGCGAGAGCAAGTAGGTGGTATCGCTGCGCAAGAGCTGATGCTGCTGGGCTGTGGCGTAACGGACTTTATCGAGTAGATTTTTTGCGATGGGTTCAACCTGAATTCTTATTTGAAAGAGTTTTCGCTCCAGCAGCCACTGGCACAGCAGCGCCAATATCCGGTCGCGATGATCGCACCACAACTTAACGGCACCCCATATGTCGTTGTCGTCCAGGCGGCCGTACATTTTCAATACCGAGGGCTTCTCTTTAAAGTCGGTAATCTCCGTATGATGTTTAAGAAAGTATTTCAGTGCTTCGGTGCAGGTAAGTTTTTCGCCTGCCTGCGCTACATATTGAGCCCTGCGCATAATGTTAACCAACAGCCGCTCGGCACTCACCGATGTTTTGTGAAGGTACACCTGCCAATACATCAGTCTGCGCGCATTTAAAAAGTGCTCAATGGAGTTTATTCCTTTTTCGTCTACCACTATCTGGTCGTCTTTCACATTCAGCATGGAGATAATGCGGTCTACCCCGATGGCCCCCTCGGTTACTCCGGTAAAAAAGCTGTCGCGGGTGAGATAGTCTAACCTGTCGATGTCGAGTTGGCTGCTCACCAGTTGATGAAAAAATTTGCGGGTGTACGTGTTTTGAAAAATTTTCATCGCCAGTGCCAGTTCTCCGCCTGTGTGCTGGTTCAGCTCTTTCATAAACAAAAATGAAACACTTTCGTGCTTAATGTTGGGTAGTAATGTTTCTTCGAGGGTGTGCGAGAACGGGCCATGGCCGATGTCGTGCAGCAGTATCGCGATTTGTGCAGCCTCGTACTCCTGGCCGGAGATGTCGATGCCTTTTGCCCGAAGGCTGTCCAGCGTGCGGCCCATCAGGTGCATAGCACCCAAGGCATGATGAAAGCGCGTGTGCAGCGCACCGGGGTATACCAGATCAGCCAGGCCCAGTTGGCGTATATGGCGCAGGCGTTGCAGGTACGGGTGTTCTACAAGATCAAAAATTAAAGGGCTGTTGATGGAGATGAAGCCGTAAACCGGGTCGTTGATGATTTTCTTTTTGTTCAAAGCGCCAAGTCGGTTTGCGAATTACTGCGTACTTTTAACGCATGCAAAGATATACCATTTTGTGGGCCGATGATGAGATTGATTTGCTCAAGCCGCACATCCTGTTTTTGCAGCAGCGCGGGTACGACATCACCCCGGTAAATAATGCAACCGAAGCCGTGGAGCTGAGTGAAGTCCGGCATTTTGATGTAGTGTTTTTGGATGAACACATGCCCGGCATGTCGGGCCTGGAAGCGTTGAGCCAAATCAAAGCCAATAAACCTGCACTACCGGTGGTAATGATCACCAAGAACGAAGAGGAAAAAATCATGGAGGAGGCCATCGGGGCGAAGATTGATGACTACCTGATTAAGCCCATCAACCCCAGCCAGATTCTGCTATCGGTAAAAAAAATTCTGGATAACAAGCGGCTCGTAACCGAAAAAACCAACTCCAGCTATCAGCAAGAGTTCAGGCAAATCAGCATGGCGTTTCTCAACGACATGAACCACAGCGAGTGGGCAGACATTTACAAGAAACTGGTGTTTTGGGAACTGCAACTGGGGGAAACAGACAACGACATGATGGAAGTGCTGGAGACACAGAAGGTGGAAGCCAACACTAACTTTTGCCGGTTTGTGAAACGCAACTATGAGCAGTGGCTGGGCAACCCCAACATAGAGCGCCCGTTGCTCTCGCACCAGCTCATGAAGAAAAAGATTTTTCCCGAGCTCGCGGCAGGCCAACCCCTGTTTCTGATTGTGATTGATAACCTGCGCTTTGACCAGTGGAAAACGATTGAGCCCATCATGTCGGAGGCCTTCAGTGTCGACAGCGAAGAAACATACTACTCTATTTTGCCCACCACCACCGCGTATGCGCGCAATGCCATTTTCTCCGGTATGCTCCCTTCTGAGATGGAGCGCACCCATCCTGATTTGTGGGTAGGCGAAGACGAGGAAGATTCCAAAAATAACTTCGAAGAGGAATTTTTGACACGGCAGCTGAGAAAGAACAATTTGAACATCCGCCACTCGTACCACAAAGTGAAGAAGGTAGAAGAAGGCAGAGACCTGGTAGACAGCGTGAACAACCTGTTCAAGAACGACCTCAACGTGATCGTCTATAATTTTGTCGACATGCTGTCGCACGCCCGTACCGACATGGCTATGATTCGCGAGTTGGCGCCCGATGAAGCCGCCTACCGATCTATTACCAAATCGTGGTTTGAACACTCGCCCCTATGGGATATTCTGCAGAAGATTGCCGAGAAAAAGGCACGGGTGGTGATCACGACCGACCATGGCACCATCCGCGTAAAGCGCCCCTTTAAAATTGTGGGCGATAAAAACGTCAATGCCAACCTTCGTTACAAGCAGGGCAAAAACCTGGGTTACGAAGGCGAGAAAGTGTTGCAGGCACTCAAACCCGAAAAGTTTTTCTTACCCAAGCCCAATGTGTCGACCACCTACGCATTTGCCATCGAGGATCAGTTTTTTGCCTACCCTAACAACTACAATTACTACGTTAATTTCTACAAAGACACGTTTCAGCATGGCGGAGTAAGCCTTGAGGAGATGATAATACCCCTTATTTTCCTATCTTCGAAATATGCCTGACGTGTGGACGTGGCTGCGGCCTGAACCCTGGACGCAACAGGAATTGCCAACAGCCGCGGCTGAACTTAAGCAAAAGGCCGGTGCCGTAAGATTGTGGTGGATAGAAGGCGACATGGGCGCTGGGAAGACCACCTTGATTAAGGAAGTGTGCCGCCAATTGGGGGTAACCGAAACAATGAGCAGTCCGACATTTTCCATCATCAACCAGTACCGCGCGGGTACGGGCGAGCCCGTGTACCATTTCGATTTTTACCGGCTCAAAAGCGAGGCCGAAGCGATGGACATCGGTGTAGAAGAATATTTCGACTCAGGTTTTTATTGTTTTGTGGAGTGGCCTGAGCGCGCGGCCGCGCTTTTTGCGGGTAGCTATTTTCGAGTGAACATACAGCACCATTCTGACCATACACGTACGATTGCCTTTGCCCATGTCTGAAAAAAAGAAAACCGGTTTTGAAACGCTTGCTAAAACGGGGCTGGCCACCATGGAGCAGCTCATGCCTGTTAAGCGGAAAAAACATTCCTTCTTCATCGGGTTACCCAAAGAAATTTCCCTGCAAGAAAACCGCATCAGCTTAACCCCCGATGCCGTGGCGCTGCTGGTGCAACACGGCCACGAGGTGTGGGTAGAAACACGGGCAGGCGAGGGTTCGAAATTTACCGACAAGCAGTATAGTGAAGCGGGGGCGAAAATAGTCTACTCGCCCCTGGAGGTTTACAAGGCTGATGTTATCCTGAAAATAGAACCCCCCACCCTGGAGGAGATGGAATACTTCCGGCCGGGGCAAACACTCATCTCGGCCTTGCAGTTGGGGCACCTACAACCCGATTTTATCACGGCCCTGCTGCGCAAAAAAGTTACCGCGCTGGCCTACGAGTTTATTGAAGACAAAGTAGGCGGCATGCCCATCATACGCGCGATGAGCGAGATTGCCGGCAGCACGGTGATATTGATCGCGGCCGAATACCTCAGCACCTCAAAAAAAGGTCGTGGTGTTATCTTGGGGGGTATCACCGGGGTGCCGCCCACCAAAGTAGTCATCATCGGGGCCGGCACCGCGGCCGAGTATTCCGCACGCGCTGCCTTGAGTTTGGGCTCAGCCATCGAGGTGTACGACAACCACATCTACAAGTTGAGGCGCATAAAGCATACCCTTGGCCACCAGGTGTTCACTTCCACCATCGACACGGCCGCCCTGAGCGAAAGCCTGAAAACAGCCGATGTGGTTATCGGTGCGCTACGGGCCGAAAAGGGCCGTGCCCGCCATGTTATTTCTGAGGAGATGGTGAGCCAAATGAAACCTGACTCCTTGATTATCGACCTGAGTATAGACCAGGGCGGTTGTGTAGCCACCTCCGAAATCACCACGCATGATAAGCCCGTGTTTAGAAAATATGATGTTATCCACTACTGTGTGCCCAATGTGGCTTCGCGGGTAGCTCATACCGCCACCACTGCGCTGAGTAATATTTTTACCCCTACCATATTAAGGGCAGCCGAAGAGGGAGGTGTGGAAGAAATGATTTTTTCGCACAAATGGTTTATGAAAGGCGTATATACGTACAAAGGCAACCTAACCAACGAAACGGTAGCCAGGCGCTTTTCAATGAAGTTTAAGAATATCGAGTTGTTACTAGCTGTGAGGGTATGAAAAAAATGGCGCTGCATTATTTATTGTTGATAACAGGCTTGGCCCTGCCAACGGTGCCGGGTTACAGCCAGTGGAACATGCCCACCCAGATGCGGGCGCAACAAACGCTGGACCGCCTAACCGATGCTGATGCGCTGGGGCGCAACGATCTGCTCTACGGAGTGCCCCTGCCGCCCGGCCAGGTAGTGGGCGACTACTATCTCGACACGAAATGGAATGCTGCCTCGCTCTTTCTGCACAACCATGAAAAAATGCTTGAGGGCTATCTGGTAAAATACGATCTAAAGAGCAACATGTTGGAGATCAAAACCAAAAACGGAATCAAGCTCCTGGATGTAAAGCGGGTAAAAAGTCTGGTGTGGTCAGACTCCATCACCAGGCGCGCACACTACTTTGCCAACGCAGCCGAGTTTACTGAAAACGGCACGCCTCTAACCGGCTTGCTTGAGGTATTGGCGGAAGGAAACTGGCCGCTGATGAAGCGAACAACGCTGTATGAAAAACAACCCGATTATGTGCCGGCTTTTGATGTGGGCAGCCGCGATACAAAAATTATTAAGCGACAAACTTTTTACATGGTATCGGGCAACACTTTGATCAAAATAGGCAACAAAAAGTCGCTCGTAGCACAACTGGGCGATTTGCAACAACCGGCCGAGGAATTCATTAAGACAAATAATCTGGACATCAGGCGCGAAGTTGATCTTACCCGCTTGTTCGATTTTCTGAATGCCCGCCAGTAAGTGTCTACCAAAACCCCCAAAACCGGGCGGTTTCATCACAATTTAATAATCAAAATACCACTTAATAGGTATTTCGCACGTGGGGAGGCGTATCTACTTTTACATCGCAGATACAATTTCTCTCATTTAGGTTTTAGGTTTGGAAAGAGCCCTCTCCGAGACGCGGAGAGGGTTTTCCATTTTCGGCAGTGGTTTCAAAAAGAGCGGGCGGCCCCGAGGTATCGGGGCCGCCCGCGTCAAATGCCACGGTATCAAACTTACATCGAATCAAGTACCACGGCACTTACCTGTTTCTCTCTCACCTTATCGTTAAACTTCGGCACCTGGCTTTTGAAAATCGTATCAAGGGTGCGCAGTTGTTCATCAATTTTTCCGGTTATCTCGGCATACACTGCGCGCACCTGCGCGGTAGGCTTGTAATCGCTGCCATCCACTTCTCCGCCAAGCGCGGCCAGCTTGTTATTCAGGCGCACCGGGAAGTTCAGCGGATCCTGTCCGCTGCGATTTTTAGTCTGATACAAGGCCTCTTCTACTTTCTTCATCTCGTCTAAAATAGTTTTGGCCAGCTCGGTCACATCCTTCATGTCGTCTTTACCCCGCATGGGCTCGGTAACACGGTTTATCTGCTCGCGGGCTGCCCGTATCTTTTTTACGGCCTTGTTGGTCTCCGAGAGTTTGTCGCGCACGGCTATGGCAAAGTCGAACTGCTCTTTAATGTCGGCTATCGTGCCGGCCGACCGCGGGTCTTTCAGAATTTCGAACTGCGTTTCCTGCGCCTGACCGTTTACCGTAAGTTTGGCCTTATAGGTTCCCGGCACGGCTTTCGGGCCGGTTAGTCCGCCTGCCCACAAAATCAGGCCATCAAACCCCTCTGCGTTGGCATAACGCATGTTCCAAATGTGTTTGTTCATACCCGGCTTTACGCGCAGGGGCTCTTCTTTGGCCTTGGCGTCAGGCTTGGTGGCAAATTTTTTGATCAGCGTGCCGTTGGCTTCCATGATCTCCAGTGATGCTTTTACGTTTACAGTATCTTTCAAAAAGAAGTGTACCATCACCCCATTGGGGTGATTTTTTCCCTCGGTTTTCGGCTCGCCACGCCAGCCCCCCTGGCCGCCATTCATGCGATAGCTCGGCATGGGCTTGAACAGGTGCACATCTTTTTTTGTAATGTCGGCATTGAGTTGGTGTAGCGGGGTTAAATCGTCAATCAACCAGAAACTGCGGCCCTGCGTGGCGGCAATCAGGTTATCGTTTTTGATGGTGAGGTCGGTAATGGGCACAACGGGCAAGTTGAGTTGGAATGGCTTCCAACTTGCTCCGTCATCAAATGATATGTACATGCCAAATTCTGTTCCTGCATACAGCAGCCCTTGCCGTTTGGGGTCGGCCCGGAGCACACGCGTGAAGTGTTCAGCATCGATGCCGTCAGTAATGCGCGTCCAGGTTTTGCCGTAATCTTTGGAAGTATAGAGATAAGGTTTGTAGTCGCCCAGCTTGTAGCGGGTGCCGGCAATGTAAATGCCACCCTTTACAAAGGGGTCAAACTCCACGCTGTTGACCATGGTCCACTCGGGCATATCGGCTACGGAAACTTTCGTCCAGTTTTTTCCGCCATCGCGCGTAACGTGCACCAGGCCATCATCTGAGCCGGCCACCATAAAATCTTTCTCGTAAGGCGACTCACCGGCAGCAAAGATGGTGCAATAATATTCTACGCTGGTATTGTCTTTGGTAATGGGCCCGCCCGAAGGGCCCATCTTTGTGGCATCGTTGCGGGTAAGGTCGGGGCTTGCCAGTTCCCAACTCTCGCCTCCGTTGGTAGACAAGTGCAGGTGTTGCGAGGCAGCATAGAGTTTTTTGGGATCGTGTGGTGAGAAGAAAATCGGGAAGTTCCACTGGAAGCGGTATTTGGCGCCTTCTGCTCCATGGCCCATGGGGTTATCAGGCCAGGGATTGATGTTCCTTTCTTCTTTAGTGCGGTGGTTAACCCGGGTGAGAAAGCCATCGTAACTGCCGCCATATACAACGTCATTGTCGAGCGGGTCTACGGCAATGTGGCCACTCTCGCCACCCGCAGTGGGTTCCCAATCACGCTCGCCAATCGAGAAGCCATCGGTGCGGTGGTATACACGCTGCGTGGAGTTGTCTTGCTGTGCACCGTAAATGCGATAGGGAAAATGATTGTCGGTGGTAACCCTGTAGTATTGGGCGGTGGGCTGGTTGTGGTAGGTAGTCCAGTTTTCACCTCCATCAAAGGTTACCTGTGCCCCTCCGTCATCGGCAATCACCATGCGCTGGTTGTCTTCGGGTGCTATCCATAGGTCGTGGTGGTCGCCATGGGGTGCATTGAAGCTTTGAAACGTGCGGCCACCGTCTTTAGAGCGGTGGTACGAAACGTTCATCACGTACACCATGTCTTCGTCTTTGGTGTCGGCATAAATGCGTGTGTAGTACCAGGCGCGCTGCCGCAGGTTACGATCATCATTTGTCTTTCGCCAGCTCTGGCCGCCATCGTCTGAGCGATACACGCCACCGGCTTCATTTTCGATAATGGCGTACACGCGGTTGGAGTTGACGGCCGACACAGACACGCCTACAATGCCCCATACACCTTTCGGAAGGCCGTTGTTTTTGCTGATGTTGGTCCAGGTATCGCCACCATCGGTGCTCTTCCACAGCGCTGAACCCTCGCCACCACTTTCCAGGCTGTAGGGTGTTCTGCGAATGCGCCAGGTAGCGGCAAACAAAATGCGCGGGTTGTTGGGATCCATCACCAAATCCACCGCGCCAGCATCAGCATTGGCAAAAAGTATTTTCTTCCATGTCTTACCCCCATCACTGCTTCTGAATACACCCCGCTCGTCTGACGATTTGAACAAGTCTCCCAGCACCGCAGCATACACCAGGTCGGGATTTTTTGGATGAATACAGATGCGAGGAATGTGTTTAGATTCTTTGAGGCCGATGGTGGTCCATGTTTTTCCGGCATCAGAAGATTTGTACATACCGGTGCCGGGCGATACGTTGCCGCGCACTGTTACCTCGCCACCGCCTACGTAGATCACGTTATTGTCCCACGTGCTGACGGCCACCGCACCAATGGAACTGCCAAAGTAGCCATCCGAAATGTTCTCCCAGGTATTACCGGCATCGGTGGTGCGCCATACGCCACCACCGGTAGCACCCATATAAAACAGGTTGGGCCTGCCGGGCACGCCTGTTACCGTAGCTGAGCGCCCGCCCCGGTACGGGCCTATGCTGCGCCACTCCAGGGCGTTGTAGAATTTTTCGTCATACGATGCCGTTACCCGCGCTGGGGCGGCAGCTTTTTTTTGCGCTTGCGCAGCGGCCGTTAAGCATAGCGCAAACAATAAAAGATAAGCGTGTTTCATGTTTTCCTTTTTATTTCAACCGTTTCGAGTTAGCAGTTTGTACCTATTGTTTGGTGGTTTTTGTGATGGAAGGTTGAGTGAAAAAATATATGGCGGCCGCGCGTTTGTTATGATGCAGGCAGTTGAGCCAAGTCTGGGAAGTAAAAGAGTTGTCGAAGGCCGACCGTCCCCATGTGCGTTGTGTTTAGGCCCACCGAAGCCATCAAAAATTATCGGGCGCAATGGCAGTAACGCAGTTTTTTCTTCAATTTACACCTCGCATTACCCTATTCCTTAGCTATGAGTAGCGACTCTTCGTTTAAAGCCCTCTTCAGTGTGCCGGTAATTGTTGCCGCACTGGGTTATTTTGTCGACATCTACGACCTGCTGCTGTTCAGTATCGTGCGAAAGTCGAGCCTGATGTCGTTAGGGGTTGCGGAAGCTGATCTATTTACGGAGGGTGAATTCTTGCTGCAGATGCAGATGACGGGCCTGCTGGTGGGCGGCATCGTGTGGGGTGTGATGGGCGACAAGCGCGGACGCCTATCAGTACTCTTCGGTTCTATCTTGCTGTACTCGCTGGCTAACATTGCCAATGGATTTATAACCACCGTAGGTCAGTACGCAGGGCTTCGCTTTATTGCCGGCATAGGTCTGGCCGGTGAGCTGGGGGCCGGCATTACGCTGGTGGCCGAAGTATTGCCCACGCGCCTGCGCGGATACGGCACTACCCTGGTGGCTACCGTAGGGCTCATGGGCGCGGTGCTGGCCAACGTCATTGCCAAACAGTTTGATTGGCAGGTGGCCTATTTTATCGGGGGCGGGCTGGGCTTGGCGCTGCTCATCGCGCGTGTAAGCGTGTTTGAGTCAGGTATTTTTTTGAAACTTAAACAAGAGCAGGTGCAACGCGGCAACTTTTTTCAGCTTTTTGCCACGCGCGACCGGCTCAAGAAATTTCTTGGGTGCATTTTTGTTGGCCTCCCCATCTGGTTTGTCATCGGCATTCTTATCACGTTCTCGCCCGAGTTTGCCAGCGCGCTGGGCGTGCCGGGTGCAATAGTGGCAGGCGATGCAGTGATGTATAGCTACATCGGCCTGGCCGTGGGCGATTTGGCCAGCGGCTTTATCAGCCAGGCTGCACAATCCAGAAAAAAAGTTGTAATGGGTTATATCGTGCTCACGCTCGCCTTCATCTTAATGTACCTGTACTCGCCCTGGCCAAACACTACGCAGTTTTACCTCGGATGCTTTTTGTTGGGGGTAGGCGTGGGATACTGGGCCTTGTTTGTGACGATTGCGGCCGAGCAGTTTGGTACTAACCTGCGCTCTACTGTGGCCACATCGGTACCAAACTTTATTCGTGGTACGGTCGTGCCCCTCACACTGGCCTTCAAATTTCTGCGTGGCGAGTGGGGCATCATTCAGGGGGCATTAGTGGTAGGGGTATTTACAATTGTTGTGGCGGTAATTGCCTGGTGGTCGATCGATGAAACTTTTTCAAGAGACCTTAATTTTGTCGAGCGAGATTGAGGTTCTACGCGCGATGACTTTCAAACGCGACAGGTACAAGAGAAACGGCTATCGGCTGCAACCTTGAGTATTTCGCCTGCAGGGTTGTCGAAACCGGGCCACAGTCGCACCGTTCCTTCTTTGAACAACGAAAATCATTACGCACCTGCATAAGGCTGCAAGCCGCTGTTTTTTCGTAGATTAACCAGCGAAAACGATATGGTGTTGCCCGCGTTAAAATCAGCCAGCCTTACCCGCACTGACGAGGAGAATATCCGGGCTTCACTTATCTATCGCTTTGCATTGGCTGCGGCCGTCATCAGCCTCATCTACGCCCTCTTTCACCCATATTTTTCCTTTCATGTGCCGCGATGGCTCTTTGCCATCCTCCCGGTATTGCTCGTGGGTGTGCTTGGCTTGCTGCGCACGAATGCCTCTGCACTGTTGCCTGCCCACCTCATCATTTTCTCGTTTTGGTCCTGTTTTGTGGTGGGCACAGCTTACTCAGGCGGTGTGTATTCGTTGGTGTTGCCGTGGCTGGCGCTCATGCCCATCATGGCTCACCTGCTTATCGGCCATCGCGCAGCGTGGGCGTGGCTTGCCATCTCAGCTGCCTCCATGTTTTTTTTCTTTTTTTTCTTTAAAGATGCGCGGCCAGCCCTGGATGCGCATGGCGACTGGCGCTCACTTTTTTCTTATTTGGGTTTAGTGTTTGTTACCTCTTTTTTCACTCACCTCTACCACCAGGCTAAGAGCAGGCTAGTGAACCAGATAAAAGCAAAAAACGCAGAGCTGTTAGAGCAAAGGGAAGAGATACTGGCACAAAATGATGAACTCATGCAACAGCGCAATGAACTGGCCGCCCAACACCAGTTTATTGCCAGGCAGAACGAACTGCTTACACGCCAGAATCAGCAAATCGATAGTGTAAACAGGCAACTGCAAGAGCGTGTGCAAGAGGCCTTTGTTCGCAACGAAACCCTGGAGCGCCACTGGCACACCCTGTTGAATTTGACCAAGAGCCGCAGTGTTAACTTTGGCGACTTTGAAGAGGCGCTGAAAGACATTGTGCGCACGGCTGCCAGCAGCCTTAAAACCCAACGGGTAAGCGTATGGGCATACAACAAAGAGCGCCAGAGCATCCAGTGCCTGGTGTTGTTTGATGCTGGTGCCAACACATTTTTGGTGGAAGAGGATCTATTGCTGGAAGACTTTCCGCGCTACTTCGAAGCCCTGTTGAAAAAATCCGTTATACCAGCCGATGATGCGGCCACCCACACAAGTACTTTTGAGTTCAAGCGGTTGTATTTGCAACCCCGCCATATCTTGTCCCTGCTTGATACACCCTACTTTATCGATGGCGAATTGGGAGGTGTATTGTGTTGCGAACAGACCGATGCGCCCCGCCATTGGACGCCTGAAGACATCATCTTCGCCCAGGCATTGGCCGATATTGTGTCGCTGGCTTACCGTGCCACGCAGCGCAGAGTGTACGAAAAGCGCATCCGCCAGCACCGCAAAGAAATTGTTCAGATGAACCGCACTTTGGAAGCGCGGGTGCGCGAGCGCACGGAAAATCTGCGTCTCCAAAATCAAAAACTTTCAGAGTATGCGTTTATCAATTCCCACCTGCTGCGCGGCCCTCTGAGCCGCCTGCTCGGACTGATCAACCTGATCGAGCGAAGCGAACAGCAAGACAAAGACCTGATTCAGCATCTGAAAACTTCGGGTACGGAGTTGGACCAGGTGGTGCATAAAATCAATGATGCCATCACACAAAATACGCTGACCCGCGATGACCTCGTCAACGGAAATAAGAGCCAATAACCACCCCATGCCATTTTTTGTATCTTTTGCTGATTTTCTTAACCGAGAACGCTGCGGTATGATTCGAAGGGTTTTTGTGTGGGTGGTGCTAACGGGGTATGTGTTGCCTGGCTTTAGTCAGAATTCCGACCTACTCGACAGCCTGCGTACACAGCTTAAACAAGCTACCGGCAGGCAAAAGTTTGAACTGCTTAGTGCCATCGGTTTTGAATATCGCTATTCCTACCCCGACAGTACTTTTTTTTACTGCACACAGGCATATGAGCTTGGCTCACAAATGAGCTTGCCCAAAGACCTGTCTAAGCCCCTCAGTTTTATGGGGTTGGCCAGTGCCAACAAGGGCGACTACCAGACCTCGTTCGACTACCACCAACGCGCCGTGGAGGTTGCTCAACGACAAAGCGACAGCACGCAACTGGCTTTTGGTTACAACAACCTGGGGCGACTTTTTTTCGATCAGGGTGATTTGATACGAGCCTACGATAACTTCATTCGGGCCGAAGACATTTTTTTGAACGTGCAGGAGCCTTCGGGCCTGGCCTACGTGTACCGTAGCCTGGCGAATTTGTACCGGATGCAAAAAGATTTTGCCAAATCGATTGCCATTTCGAACAAAGCTTACCAACTGCGCAAACAACTTGGTGACCCACGCATGATCACCTCTTCGCTGCTTGAACTGGGCAGTTTGCAGAAAGACGCTGGCGACCGCACCGCGGCCATGATCAGCTTTCGCAGAGCTGATTCGGTAGCGGCCCGCGTGAACGACCCCATTACCCGAGCCGAACTTAGTCTGGCTTTGGCAGAACTGCTGTTAGAAGAGAAAAATATTACTGAAGCGCTGGATCGTGCCAGCGATGTAGTGGTGCTCATGCGCAACCGCATCAATTATAAAGTGCTGCTAAATGCACTGCTGATACAAGCGCGCTGCCAGGTGGTATTGGGTAAGCCGGACCTGGCCATACCCATTTTACTGCGTGTGTTACGCCAAGCCGAGGAGGCCAAGGCAGTAACCTACCAGCGTGATGCTACCCGGCTGATCAGTGACATTTATCGGAAGCGTGGCGAAAGCGCCAAGGCTGATGAATATGAAAGTCGTTTCCGCATTTTGTCGGAGATGTTGCAGAATTCTGATCTCAGCAGACAGATCGACAGGCTCGAATTCCAGCTCGAGATCGAGAAGAAAGAAAAGGAAAATGAATTGTTAAAATCGGAAAGCGCCCGCAGTGCAGCGCTTATCAGCACGCAGCGCACCCAGAATCTCGCGCTGGCCATAAGCCTCGGCTTTCTGTTGATCATTGCTGTCATCAGCATGCGCCACAGCCGCAGGCGCAGGCTCATCAACCACAAACTGGCTTTGCAGAATGCGCACATCGTAACCCAAAAGGAAGAGATCAGACGGCAGAATGAGAATCTGTCGCGAAACAACGCGTTGTTGTCAGAACTCAATCAAGAGAAAAATACGCTTATGAATATTGTGGCTCATGATCTCAAGGCTCCGCTCAACCGTATTTTTGGGCTCACTAACCTCATGGAGATGGAGGGCGGATTATCAGACAACCAAAAAAAATATGTGCAGCTAATCAAAGATTCCACCCGAGGAGGCCTGGCATTGATTACCGACCTGCTGGATGTAAATGAACTGGAAGAGATCAAGAACAAGCCTCAGCAAAATCCTGTGGATGTGGCTGCCTTGCTGGCCGACCGGGTAAATTCGTTCAAACAGGCAGCCGAGCAAAAACAAATTACACTAACACTTGACGTGCACCTTCAGCAGCCCGTGCTAAGTGATGCGAACTATATTGGTCGCATTTTAGATAACCTCATTTCCAACGCCATTAAGTTTTCGAAGCCCGCCACCGCAGTAATGGTGGCGGCCAGCCGCGAGGGGGCTGCCTTGCGACTGGTGGTGAAAGACCAGGGCCCGGGCTTTTCGGAAACGGACAGGCGTTTCATGTTCCAGAAATTCAAGAAACTTACCGCGCGCCCCACGGGAGGCGAAACATCGAATGGCCTGGGCCTGGCTATTGTGAAAACGCTGGTAGAGCGGCTGCAGGGACAAATCAACCTGTTCAGCGAACCCGGGCAGGGGGCTGTATTTGAAGTGCTGTTACCGGTAGAATAAATTTTTTATGATTAAACCAGAAGAGGACACCATTGTCAAATTGCTATAAAAATGAAAATGACGATGAAAACCATGATTCTAAGTTTGTTGGTAATGTTAGGAACTGTTACCACGGTGTTGGCACAAACAGCTACCCCGAGGACTAACGCACGCCAGGCTTCGCAACGTGCCCGCATTGCCGAAGGGCGCCAGAGCGGTGAGCTCACCAACAAGGAGGCAGCAGCTTTGAATGCCCAGCAACGCCACATACGCAGGGCAGAACGGAGGGCTAAAGCCGATGGTGAAGTTACGGTGGCCGAGCGCGCCCGGTTGGAGCGCAAGCAGGATCGCGCCAGCCGAAACATTCGCAGGGCCAAGAATAATGCGGCCGATAAAAATTAAGGGGAAGTGTGCAGTTGAGTTTTAGGACAGTTAAACCCCGCGCCTGCGGGGTTTTCTGTTTGTTGATCAGGGTAGCTTGAGCCTTAAATGAACCAAATTAATACCCCGAAGTGGGTATTGACATTGTGGGGTAGCTACACCGACCTTTAGGGTGTCTATGGCAAAAGGCTTGTTTTTTGCTTATTTGATTGCCCTACCGTTGGTGTCTGTGGTGGCCCAGCCCACCGATGTATTGCGCGCCCGAATAGCCCAGACTAAGGATGATAGCCTGAAAAGTACCTGGATGGCGGAATTAGCCTACCGCTACCTCACCGATATGAAGCTGGACAGCGCCCTGCTGACGGCTGAACAAGGCCGCGACCTGGCACGCATGGGGAACCACCTGATTCCTGAAATTCTCAATCACGAAATCGAAGGACAATACTACTACTACACCGGCAACTACGAGGCCTGCGTGCAAACCTTTCAGGCTACGCGGCTACAGGCCGAGAAATGCGGGCAGCCCGGTATTGCCGCGCGGGCGCTGTCCATGTTGGGCTGGGTAAACGTGGATCTACGAAGGTTTAGTGAGGCAAAGCAATTGTTTGGCCAGGCCGATGATATCTTCAAAGCCAACAAGATTCTCGGAGAAGATTTAGCTATTAATTACTACGGGTTTGCGGCTGCCTACTCCTACCAATATTCGGCAACAAAGGATATATGGCTGGCAAAAGCCTATTACGATTCGGCATTGCGTCTAAACCCAGGCCTGGCCAGCCGAGAGCGCGCCTTTGTATTGGCCGAGTTGGGGTACATCGCTCGGGTGCATGATGGCGATCTGGGCCGATCGGTGCAGTACCTGCAAGCAGCCTCACAACTTGCCGGAAGTCTTTCTAACAACGAAGATCTACAGGCATATGCCACGGCCGAGTTGGCCACGAGCCACCTGCGCATGGGGCAGTCGGCAATTGCGCTGGCCGAGGCCCACCGCGCTAAAGAGCTCTACCAGCGGGCAAATCCAATGCGGAGAGTGCCTGCTACTTACGAGCTTCTGGCCGATGTATTTCGGGCCAGCCGGCGCTTTCGCGAGGCATTTGACATGGAACGGGCCAATCGCCTGCTGAGCGACTCAGTCATCAATCGCAGAAATCTGTTTGTCGCAGCTGAAACACACGAGCGTTTTCAAACCCAGCAAAAGCAGGCAGCTTTAGAGCAAATGGCCCGGGTGCATGCGTTGGAGAAAACACAAATCACCCAAGAGCGCGCCATCGCCATTGGGGTGGCGTTGGCCTGTGCTTGCGTGCTGCTATTGGTAGCAACCATTTTGGTGGTACAGGGCCGCTACCAGCGCAGGCTTAAAGCCTCGGAAATGGAATCGCGGCTAAAGGAGGAGCGCGAACGGATTTCGCGCGACTTGCACGATAACATCGGAGCCCAGTTGGCCTCCATTTCATGGGGCCTGCAGCGGTTGCTGCGCGAAACAACTTCGCATCACCTGGTGAAGACTTTGCAGGAGCATGCCGATCGCGCCATGAGCGACCTGCGCGACACGCTTTGGGTCATTGACAAACGCTCGGTTTCGCTGGAAGAATTTGAGCAACGCATCAACACGCTGTTTTGGCATTATCGCAAAATGGAAACGCCCGTGCGGCTGGAAATGAAAATGACCAGCGATATCGCCCACTATCAATTGCCACCAACGATGGCCATCCAACTGTATCGCGTGGTGCAGGAGGCTGTGCAAAACACCATGAAGCACAGTGGTGCCACACACCTGTTGGTAGCGCTGCAAAACGGCAACCGCGAACTCAAGCTCAACATACGCGACAATGGAAAGGGCTTTGTTTGGCCGTTGCCCGATGACGTGCAACATCATGGGCTGAAAAATATGCAAAGGCGGGCCCACCAAATGAAGGGCACATTTGCAATTGACACCGCGCCCAACGAAGGCACGCACCTGAATTTGAAAGTAAAGCTGCCCGATTTCCTCTGAGGCAATCGGATTTGTCGTGGCTAGCGGCTCAACAACGCGCGAATGTCGGCTGCTTCCAGCGAGCCGTTGATCCACTCGTCATCCAACTTGGCGCTATACTTTTTGTAGAAGTTGATGGCCGGTTCATTCCATTCCAACACCTGCCACATCATGCCGCTGCAATTCTCTTGCAGGGCATGTTGCATAGTGCGTTCAAATAATAACCTGCCAATGCCTCGGCCACGCATCGTCTCCGTTACCACAATGTCTTCCAGGTACAGCCGCTTGGCTTTCCAGGTAGAGTATCGCCAGTAGAAAATTGAAACCCCTTGAATACGGCCGCCAACTTCTGCGACAAAAAATCCAAAAATAGGCGCAGGGCCAAAACCATCGTGCTCCATCTGCTCCACGGTGTTGATTACCTCGTGGGCCGCCCGTTCGTACTCGGCCAACTCTTTTATCAGTTCTAGCGTGCGCGGCAAGTCGGCTCGCTGTCCCGGGCGCACCGTAATGACATCGGTATTCCACATGCGCTTACATGGCTCTTTTCGCCAACGCGGGCGTAACGCCCATGTTGTACCAGGTAAACGCGAACAAATCGGCCGAGGTGTCAAGGGCTTTCGACAGGTTGGAAGAGCCGTGACCTGATTTGGTATCGATGCGAATTAAAACAGGGTTATCGCCTTTGTGGCTGGCCTGCAACGTGGCGGCAAACTTAAAGGAGTGTGCGGGCACCACGCGGTCGTCATGATCGGCCGTGGTTATCAGTGTGGCCGGGTAGGCGGTACCGGGCTTGAGGGCGTGTACGGGCGAATAAACTCTCAGGTACTCAAACATTTCTTTTGAATCATCCGATGTGCCATAGTCGAAAGCCCAGGCTGCCCCCACGGTAAACTTGTGGTAGCGCAGCATATCCATTACGCCAACAGCGGGCAGCGCTACTTTCATTAACTCGGGGCGCTGCGTCATGGTGGCGCCCACCAGCAACCCTCCGTTCGAGCCGCCTTGAATAGCCAGATACTTCGATGCGGTGTATTTTTCAGCAATAAGATACTCGGCCGCGGCAATAAAGTCATCAAATACGTTTTGCTTGTTCATTTTGGTGCCGGCCAGGTGCCACTTCTCGCCATACTCGCCACCGCCCCGTAAGTTAGGTTGTGCAAACACACCTCCGTTTTCCAGCCAAACTATGCGTGAAGGGCTAAAACCGGGTGTGAGACTGATGTTGAAGCCTCCGTACGCATACAGCCACGTGGCATTTTTACCCGTCAGCTCAAGACCTTTTTTGTGCACAATGAACATCGGCACCCGGGTGCCATCTTTGCTGGCGTAGAATACCTGTTTGGTTTCAAAATCATCAGGGGCGAAGTCTACTTCAGGTTGCGCGTACACCGTGGAAGTTCCCGAAGCGATGTCGTACTTGAAAATGGAAGTGGGGTAGGTGAACGAGGTGAATGAATAATACACCTGGCGGTCGTCTACGCGGCCGCCAAATCCATTGGCCGAACCAATTCCTGGAAGTTGCACCTCTCGCTCGAGTACGCCCGTGTTCGAAAACTGCTTAACCTGGGTTTTGGCATCCTTTAGATAGTTAACAAATATTTTTTTACCGGCAGTGCTGATGTCTTCAATCGGTTCTTCGGCTTCTTGGATTATGTCCTTCCATTTTTCGGGTTGCGGGTTGGCAAAATCAAACTCAACTACCCGCCCGTTAGGCGCGTTGAGGTTGGTTTGCACGATGATGCGGGTACCTTCGTTGTCGATCACCGAATGAGTTTTGTCAAAATTGGTAACCACCGGTACCAAGCTGCCCTTCGGATTGCTGAGATCTTTCAAATACAGTTCATTGCCCGAGGTGCTGACAGAGGTGGTTAAGACCAAAAAGCGCTCATCTTCGGTGAGGTAAGCCCCGGCCCTGCGTTGGGGTGTGTAGGCACCACCATCGTACACCAGTTGATCGGCACTTTGTGGTGTATTGATTTTATGAAAGTAAACCTTGTTGAAGTTTACTTTCGAAAAAAGTGTGTTGCCTTTTGGATTTTCGTAGCGCGAGTAGTAAAAGCCTTCATTGCCACGCCAGGCGATGCCTGTAAATTTCAGATCGCGCAGGGTGTCGCCCATAACTTCTTTTGTTTCTGCAATCAGCGTAACGGCTTTGCGCCAGTCAGAACCGCCTTCCTGAATCAAAATCGTGACGAGCGATCCATCCCGACTAAACCACATACCAGCGAGCGCCGTGGTGCCATCTTCCGAGAACGTATTGGGGTCTAAAAAAACTTCTTCGGCCCCCTCTTCACCTTTTTTGCGATATTGCACATTGTGATTTTGCAGGCCCGTATTTTTTGAGTAGTAGTAGTAAGCACCCTCTCTGCGGGGCGCACCGATACGTTCAAAGTTCTGCAGTTCGTCTAACCGCTTGCGAATAGCCTCTCTGAAAGGTATTTTTTTAAGGTAGCCAAACGTTACCTCGTTTTGCGCGGCCACCCAATCGGCAGTTTTTGCAGCCGTGTCATTTTCCAGCCAGCGGTAGGGGTCGGGCACGGCCGTGGCAAAATAGGTATCCACCGTGTCCACTTTCTCGGTGGGCGGGTATTGATTCACAATAATTTGCTCGCGTTTGGCGCTGCACGCACCCAGAGCGGCCAACGCAACAAGGGCAAAACGACTTATCATATTTCTCGGGTTTTGATGATCTCAACTCGAAGTAAAACCAAAGTGCCGCTTATTGCAAGCCCAGCGACAACTATGGTTATAAATTACACGTGCGAACAATTTCAAGTATGCGTGGTGGTGTAATCTGTAAAGATAACGCAGCCGTGCTGCTTACCTGAAAAGCAAACTGCCCGCCATTACGCGGGCAGTGCTACAAAAAAAAACAATTTTTGTTTATTGCTTGGGCGTGCCGCCACCTTTACCCGACTCGGAAATGGATTGCCGCATTTCTGTATCGGCCTGCACGTTCTGCATTTTGTAATAGTCCATTACGCCCAGGTTTCCTTTCACGAAGGCTTCTGCCAGCGCTTTTGGGATTTCCGATTCGGCCTGGATCACGTTAGCGCGTGCTTCCTGCGCTTTGGCTTTCATCTCTTGCTCTAACGCCACAGCCATCGCTCTGCGCTCCTCGGCTTTTGCCTCGGCTACTTTTAAGTCGGCAGTGGCCTGATCGATTTGCAGTTTGGCACCGATGTTGGCGCCCACGTCTACATCGGCAATGTCGATTGATAGTATTTCGAATGCTGTGCCTGCATCCAGGCCTCGCGACAGCACCAGTTTGGAAATCTTGTCGGGGTTGGCCAGCACTTCTTTGTGCGAGGCGGCCGAGCCAATAGAGGTTACGATGCCCTCGCCTACGCGGGCCAGAATGGTTTCTTCACCAGCGCCACCCACCAGTTGAGCCAGGCTGGCGCGCACGGTAACACGGGCTACGGCAATCAGTTGAATACCGTCAGCCGCTACGGCAGCCACCTTGGGTGTGTTAATTACTTTCGGATTTACCGAAATCTGCACAGCCTCAAATACATCTCGCCCGGCCAGGTCGATGGCGGTGGCTTGCTTGAAACTGAGGCTGATATTGGCTTTGTCGGCCGAGATCAGTGCGCGGATAACGTTGGGCACATTTCCACCGGCCAGGTAGTGTGTTTCCAATTCGCTGGAAGTAAGGTTAATGCCTGCCTTCGTAGCTGTGATGAGCGAGTTAACAATGATGCTTGGTGGTATCTTGCGCAAGCGCATACCAATCAGTTGCCCGATGGTGACGCGTACGCCCGAAAAAATGGCAGTAATCCACAATCCTACAGGCACAAAATACATGAACAGGAAAAACCCGATGATGCATAAAAACACAATAAAAATAAGCGCTAAGCCTTCCATACGTTTTAGTTAATAGGTTCTACAAAAATTTGGTTTGATAAAATCTTTACAATGCGCACGCGGGTGCCGCTATCGATATAATTGCCCATGGTCCGCACTTCCAGCACCTGGCTGTTGAGCTCCGCCTTGCCTACCGGCCGCAGGGCCGACAGCGCAACACCCTCCAATCCGGGTTGTAACAGGTCGTTAACGCCTTCATTCACCCTGCCAGTGTTGGTTGATTTGAGTGAGAACCGGCCCCATACATTTGCTTTAAAGGCAAAGTAGAATAAAAGGCCAGAGGCCACAGAGGCTACGCCCACAATTGTCCATCCGGTTTCGTTGCCATAATATTTGAATCCAAACGCTATGCCGGCAATCAGGAAAGCAAATCCAATCAGCCCCACTACGGTGGTACCCGGAACGAAGATAACTTCAGCCACGATGAGCAACAGTCCGAACAAAATCAGCGAGAGCACCGTCATCCATTCCACCATGGTTGTAAAGGTAGCGTTTTATTTAGTACGCCCTTGCAAACAACACCCTTCGCGAAGAGGGTTTACCTGAATACACGCAGGCACCAGGTTCGGCTGGCGCGTCAAGTGGTATACAGCGAATGGTAGCTTTTGTTTCTTCTTTGATGGCTGCTTCGGTAGCTGCGGTGCCGTCCCAGTGGGCGAGCACAAAGCCCCCTTTGCCATCGAGTACATTTTTCATTTCATCGTACGAGTTGACGCGGGTAGTCAGGTTATTCCGGAACGCCAACGCGCGCTGGTAAATATTTTCTTGGATGTGATCGAGCAGGGCCGGAACGCTGGCAGCCAAATTATCGAAAGGCATCACTACTTTTTCTTTCGTATCTCTGCGTGCCACTTCCGCGGTGCCTTGGTCGAGGTCGCGGGGGCCTATGGCTAGGCGCACCGGCACGCCACGCATTTCGTATTCAGCAAACTTGAAACCGGGTTTGTGGGTGTCGCGGTCGTCAAACTTCACAGAAAGGCCCGCGGCCCGCAGGGCCTTGATGATGTGCGCTGCCTTGTCGGCAATGCGCTTCAACTCTTCTTCGTTCTTAAAGATCGGCACAACTACCACGTGGATAGGCGCGAGTTTCGGAGGAAGAATCAAACCGTCATCGTCTGAATGGGCCATGATGAGGGCACCCATCAGGCGCGTGCTCACCCCCCACGATGTGCCCCATACCTCTTCCTGCTTGCCTTCCTTATTGGTAAACTTCACATCAAAAGCTTTGGCAAAGTTCTGGCCTAAGAAATGCGAGGTGCCTGCTTGCAGGGCCTTACCATCCTGCATCAGCGCTTCGATACAATAGGTGTCGATAGCACCGGGGAAACGCTCACTCTCCGATTTAACACCCTTGATAACAGGCAATGCCATGAAATTTTCGGCAAACTCGGCATATACATCCAGCATTTGCCTTGTTTCGGCAATTGCCTCGGCTGCGGTGGCATGAGCCGTGTGGCCCTCCTGCCACAAAAACTCAGCGGTGCGCAAGAATAAACGCGTGCGCATCTCCCACCGCACCACATTGGCCCACTGGTTAATCAGTATGGGCAGGTCGCGATACGATTGAATCCACTTTTTATAGGTACTCCAGATGATGGCCTCGCTGGTGGGGCGCACCACCAGTTCCTCTTCGAGTTTTGCTTCGGGATCCACCATCAGTTTGCCTGGATTGTGAGGATCGTTCTTCAAGCGATAGTGCGTAACGATGGCACACTCCTTGGCAAAGCCCTCGGCATTTTTTTCCTCTGCCTCGAACATACTTTTAGGCACAAACAGTGGAAAGTAAGCGTTGGTGTGGCCGGTGTCTTTAAACATTTTGTCCAGGCCCTGCTGCATCTTTTCCCAAATGCTGTAGCCGTAAGGCTTGATCACCATACAACCGCGAACGTCTGAGTTCTCGGCCAGGTCGGCTTTTTTTACCAGGTCTAAGTACCATTGCGAGTAATCCTGGCTGCGCGGAGTAATTTCTTTTCCCATACTGAGTAAAAACAGAACGGCAAATATAAATGGCCCCGCGAAACACCCCCATAGCGCTACGTTTATAAATTGGCCGGTCCATGGGGCAGGCAGCTTTACTTTTGGCATAACTACCACCCGGATTTGTTAGCTTTCGGTGGGGATTAATCGTAAAATTGCTTAGAGATTTTGCCACAAAGGGGTTTAAAATCTCGTTATAGTATTAACCTAAAATCTGAGGATATGAAGAACATGATGGTGATTGGGCTGTTTGGGCTTGCCACGGTGGCGGCCGGCCAAACGATAGAGCATGACGATGTATACTTCAATGCCAAAGATCGCGCACAGCTAAGGGCCGCCCAAATGGCCAAAGCGCCAGTGGCAACTGCACCACGCGAGCGAGAAATGCCGCTAACCGCATCGCGCTATGCATCGCGCAACCTTAACCCTGAGTACACAGCGCAGCCGGTAGCCAACACAGCCGGGACGGCTGAAAGTGATAACCAAGACTATTTCACCTCCGGCTATCGCCCTACCCATGTCAATCAGAATCTGAGCAACAACATTTACGGACCTGACGCTTTCTACAGCCCGTTTTACGGCAACAACTTTTGGAATCCCTACAACTCATTTTACGATCCTTGGGGATGGAACTCATGGAATACATGGAACCGCTTTTCGCCCGGATGGAGTTTTTCTTTTGGATACAGCAACTGGGGCAGTTGGGGCTGGCGAAATTCGTGGAACTTCGGCTGGGGTAACACGTGGGGCTCTCCGTTTTGGAGCAGTGGCTGGTATAACGACCCTTGGTGCTGGAACAACTGGGGCTGGCGCGGAGGCTTTAACTCCGGCTGGAACGCCTGGGGATACCCGCGACAAATTGTGGTGATCGACAATGGCAGCCGGCCCAGCCGCGTTTACCAAAAGCGCAGCGATCGCAGCAGCACCACTAATCAGGTGGTTGACAACACGCGCCCTGCCAATAGTTACTCCCGAGGCGGCCGCGACATTACGCCCGGAGGGCGCACGCGCAGCACCGAAAGCACCACGTCCTCCGATTACTATGACCGCGGGTGGCGCAGGTCGTCCGAGTCGACTACCACGCGTAGTTACTGGAGCAACGGGTCGCAGTCCTCTACGTCTACGCAACGCAACAGTTCACCCAGCTATAACTGGGGAGACACCAACAGCGGGCGTACACGGTCGGGTTCCACCTGGGAGTCTTCACCCTCACGTAGCAACTGGAGCAGTGGCTCATCTGGCGGCAGCTATGGTGGCGGTTCGCGCAGTTCAGGCAGCTCGGGCTCATCAGGGTCGCGGTCGCGTGGTCGCGACTAGGTAATCATCAACTAACAACATATGCGAAAATTTGTCGTGCTCCTGCTCGCTGCGATAGGTGCGCCCTTTATGTGGGCGCAGGGGCAAAGTTTTGCAGAGACTGCGATGATGTTTAGCCGCACCCAACCCATGGGTAGTGCACGGGTGCAAGCCCTGGGAGGTGCGCAAACCGCGCTTGGGGGTGATTTTAGTGCTGCGTTCTCCAACCCCGCAGGACTGGGCATGTTCAATCGTTCAGAGTTTTCATTCACTCCGGGCCTGACCACCCATGCCAACGTGGGCGATTACTTTGCTGGAGAAAATCTTATCTCGGCCGATCAGCGCGACTCGCGCAGTAGTCTCAACATCGCCAGTTTGGGGGTGGTACTGGCCACAAATCAACCCGAGCGCTTGCCCTTTATTCGCGGCACCTTTGCCATCGCCTACACCAAAACCAACAACTTTCACCGCGACCTGCAATACCAGGGCCTCAATCCGGCCACGTCTATCATCGACTATTTTATTGAAGATGCCACCGGTGGACTGCCCAGTCAATTCAGCTCGGGTGGTGCGTTGGCCAACACGCCTACCGGCCTGGCTTACGACAATTACCTGATTGGTGAGAGCACCATCTTAGATCCCAATAACAACCCTACCGACTATTTCACCGATGTATTGGGCATTCCTTATCAAACCGAAACCATTCGCACCAGCGGCATGCAAAGCCAGTGGAGTTTTTCGTACGGTGCCAACTTCAATGATAAGTTTTTTGTAGGTGCGGGTATCGGCATTCACAATCTCAGGTACACCTCCGAGAAGTCGTACACGGAAAGTTTTGATAATGAGCCGGTCTCTCGGTTTACCCTCAATGAGTTTCTTGACATACGCGGCTCGGGCATAAGCATGAACCTTGGCACCATCGTGCGGCCTATCGAATGGCTGCAGGTGGGCGCCAGCCTTTCAACACCAACGTTGTACAGCCTAATCGATACTTACTATGCCAACATGAACAGCCGCTGGAAAAATTTTGAATACTTGCCAGGGGAGTTTTTGAACAACGAGAGCGCCAGCACGGACGATATTTTTTCAGAGTACAACTTAAGAACCCCCACACGCATGGCTGCAGGCGTTACTGCCTTTGCCGGCAAGCAGGGGTTTGTTACGGCCGAGATTGAACAACTTAATTTTGCGCGTGCCCGCTACAGTTCTGATGTGAGCGGGCTTACGTACAGCAGCGACAATGACCAGATACGGTCGCTCTACCAGCGTACCACCAACCTGCGCCTCGGGGCTGAGTACCGCCTGCAAGAGTTCCGCTTTCGCGGGGGTGTTGCCCATCTGCCCGATCCGTTTAAAACCAAACAGAACGATGTGAGCCGCAGCCTGCAGACGTTTACGGCCGGGGTGGGTTACCGCACGAAGAGTTTTTTTGCAGACGCCACGGCCGGTTTTACTACTGGTAGCAATTCGTACAGACCTTATCGCGTGAGCAATCCTGATGGGCCGCTGCTTACATGGCGGCAACAGGTCACCACGGTGGTGTTCACGTTCGGATTTTCTTTTTAACCCGAGTAATTGAAGCAGGCGCCCCAGCGCTTTTTATCTCACTCACCCATCGTCCAGAAGGTTGTTATAAAAATGAAAAAGGGAGTTGCACCTTTGGTGCAACTCCCCTGAATTTTTAGGGCCAACAGTTTTCTAAAAGGCTGTTCTAAATTCCTTTTCTAAATAGGAATTAAGCACATCTAGATTAGAAAACGTTTCGATATATTCGGGTTGCTCATCAATGTCGTCATGGTTGTACAGCACCTCCACAAAAAAATCTTTCAGCATGTAGATGTACACCTTTCTGTTTTGCCGTTGGCGCGCGCCCAGCATAATGCCGTTCTCGCGTAACATTTTTAATTTCTTTTCGGCCGGTTGGTATCTAAAGGCAAACTTAAATAACATAGGTTGATGTGTTTTCTTGTAGATGACAACGCAAAGAAAGGCGGGGCGGCCGAGCTTAAAAAAATGCCCTGTATTTTGTGAGCTAAGGTTTACCGGTTGGTAGGCTCACCCGTGGCAGGATCGTTAAAACTACGCCCGAATCTTACGAGGTAAAAACAAGTAAAAACCCTGAAAAGGTGTTTTTTCGGCACGATGAGCGCAATTTTTTTGCAAAGTTGCTCAAAACATTGCAACCTAAGTTTAGTTGCCTATAACAACTCGTTAGCCAGGTTGGCCAGCTCCGATCGCTCACCTTTTTCAAGGGTTACGTGTGCATACAGTTCGTGGTCTTTCAGGCGATCGATCAGGTACGACAGGCCGTTGCTTTGCGAATCGAGGTACGGGGTATCGATCTGGTGAATATCGCCAGTGAAAATGATCTTGGTGTTTTCGCCAGCACGGGTAATGATGGTCTTCACTTCGTGGGGCGTAAGGTTTTGGGCCTCGTCTACGATAAAGCAAATATTTGAAAGACTGCGACCGCGAATGTACGCCAGCGGTGTAATGACCAGCTTTTCGTTCTGTACCATCTCGGTAATTTTGGAGTACTCTTTATCCGATTCGCTGTATTGGTTTTGGATAAACTTCAGGTTATCCCAGAGCGGCTCCATGTAGGGGTTCAGCTTCGACTTAATATCGCCCGGCAGATACCCGATATCTTTGTTGCTCAGCGGCACAATGGGTCGTGCCAGATAAATCTGCTTAAACTCGCGCTTCTGCTCCAGTGCGGCAGCCAGGGCAATAAGCGTTTTACCGGTTCCTGCTACGCCCTGCATGCTTACCAATTTTATCTCGGGCTTCAGCACAGCGTGTATGGCGAAGGCCTGCTCGGCATTGCGCGGTTTAATGCCGTAGGCCGCACGTTTCTCCACTTGCTCCACCATGCCGTTAGCCGAGTTGTAAAAGGCGAGAATGGATTTTTTGCCGCTCTTCAAGATGTAGTAGTGGTTCTTCATCGGCTTCTCTTTGCCCATCACTTCTTCAGGAGGGCAATAGCCTTTATCGTACAGCAAGTTGATGCTCACGGGGTCTGCTTCTTCTATTACGGAACGACCCGTGTACAGCGAGCTGATGTTTTGTATTTTTCCGGTGGTGTAGTCTTCGGCCTGTAAGCCTAGCGACTGCGCTTTCAGTCGCAGGTTAACATCCTTGCTTACCAGGATCACCTTGCGCGACTTCTCTTCTTTTTGCAGCAACAGGGCTGCATTTAAAATGCGATGATCGGCTTTGTATTCACCAAACACTTTGTTGGCATCAAGCGTGCTGGTGCCGCTGGTTTCCATCAGCACTTTAAAAGTGCCTTTGGTTTTGCCGTTTAGCGGATTCCACTGGTGCAGCATCTGGCCTCTGGCCAGCTTGTCGATCAGGCGAATAAACTCGCGAGCCTCAAAATTTTTGGTGTCATTACCCTTTTTAAAATTGTCGAGTTCTTCGAGGACGGTGATGGGTATGCCGATGTCGTGCTCGGCAAAGTTTAGAATTGAATTATGTTCATAAATGATAACGGAGGTGTCTAGAACAAATATTTTTTTTTCCTTCTGGGCTTTTGCCATACGTACAAAGAACTTGTTTGACGAAATGTAAGTAAACCAGCGAGAAAAGCCGTTGGCTGATTGTTAAATTTTTTTTCGGGCGTGCAGGCGGGCTTAGGGCTGTTCAAACCGCACCCATCCGTGGCGTGTATACATCGCCTTTTGCGGTAGGCGTAATGTTGAGCACATCGGCCAGCACCAGCAATATCAACTTGCGCGAAGCCTTGAAGCGATTGAGGCCCGTAAGTTTTCGAAACTCGCCCAGGGTTATGCGCTGGTGCTCGGCCAGGTAACGCATCAACAGTTGTTCGTGTGGGCCATAAGTAAAGCGCACATCGCGATTCAATTTTCGCCTGCGTATAATTTCAGTCATTTCGGAGCTGGCCTTTACGCTCATGTCGTTTACACGCAGGTAAACCTCGCTGCTGCCGGGTTGCACAAACCTGTGTGGCCGTTTTGCACTTATGGGCGCATGGATGGCCACAATCCATTTTTTTGCGGTGACGGCCACAAATTGTGGTTGCACCTGCGCCAGGGGCCTGCAATGCTGCCGCAGACTTTGCTCTACCACCAGCCACTCTTCGTTTGGATATTTTACTCCGGCTAGCATGCCGTTGTCGTCAACACCCAGCAGCAGTGTGCCTCCCAGTGTGTTGGCAAAGGCAATGAGTTCTCGCACTATTTTGTCGGGATGTGCGGCTTTGCGCTTGAATTCTATATGCACATTTTCACCCAGCGCGGCCAGTTTTCGCACGGCAGTCAGCGTAAGCGGAGCGTGAGCAGCGATCACTATTTTTAACGGAGGCCTCCGGCCGTTTCCTCGTCATCTTCGTCATCTCGTTCCTCGCCTGCCTTGGGCAGCGTGAACATGCTGCTCAGTAAATCTTTGAACTGAAGGCCAGCCGTGAGGGTGTGTTTGCTGATGAGGCTGTATTCGGCCAGGCCATGCAAAGCAAACTCCATCAGGAATAGTTTAATGGTTAACTCCTGACCGCGATGAAACTCGTTTACTAAATCCAACAGACCTGGCACTGACCGCAGTGCCTTTTCATAATCGGCCTGAGTCGCATCGTGCAGCAGATCTACCGAGTTGCCCTCGCCAAACCAGGCACTTATTTTTTTGTACGGGCTTTTGTCTTTCTGTTTGCGGAGTTTATCCGGATCGGGAAAATAGTTAACAAACTGCGCGCGTATGGCCTTCCCGATAAGATTTTGCGCCACAATGCCGGGACCCTCTTGTTCGCCCTCGTATACTAACTCTACTTTACCGGTAATGGCCGGCACCACGCCAATAAAGTCGCTTACGCGAATGGTGGTATTCTTTTCATGATTGCGGATGGCCCTGCGTTCAGCGGCTGCCACGAGGTTTTCGAAAGCCGATATGGTGAGGCGTGCCGATACGCCACTCTTGGCATCTACATACTCGCTTTTGCGGGCCTCGAATGCAATTTGCTCAACCAGGTCGCTGGCAATTTCTACCACGCCCACACGTTGTCGTTGCTCGGTTTTGAGGCGTGCCTCCTGCCGGGTAATGCGCTTGCCTATGTCGAGGGTTTTGGGGTAATGGGTGATGATCTGGCTGTCGATGCGGTCTTTCAAAGGGGTAACAATACTACCGCGGTTGGTGTAGTCTTCGGGGTTGGCGGTGAAAACAAATTGCAAATCGAGCGGCAGCCGGATTTTAAAGCCTCGAATCTGGATGTCTCCCTCCTGTAAAATATTAAACAAGGCTACCTGTATGCGCGCCTGCAAGTCGGGCAACTCATTAATCACAAAGATGCCCCGGTGCGAGCGCGGTATCAATCCGAAATGGATTACCCGTTCATCGGCATAGGGCAATTTAAGTGCAGCGGCTTTGATAGGGTCTACATCACCAATCAGGTCAGCGATGGAAACATCAGGGGTGGCCAGTTTTTCGGTATATCGCTCGTTGCGGTGCAGCCAGGCGATGGGTGTGCCATCACCCAGTTGCTGAATCTGGTCTTGGCCAAATCGCGACACGGGGTTGAGAGGGTCATCGTTTAACTCTGACCCGCTGATGCACGGCACATACTCATCCAGCAGGTTGATCATGAGTCGGGCCAACCGTGTTTTGGCTTGTCCCCGCAAACCGAGCAGGTTAATGTCGTGCCCGGCCAGGATGGCGCGCTCCAGGTCGGGTATTACCGTTTCTTCATAGCCCCAAATTCCCTCGAATACATTTTCTTTGCGCCTAATTTTTTCGATGAGGTTTTGGCGCAATTCGTCTTTAATCGATTTAGAAATATAGCCTGCTGCTTTTAATTCGCCCAGAGTTTTTATGTTGGTAGGGTTCATACGGTTTGTAAATACGAAGTGAAGCCGCGCGTGCAGCGCTGTGTTCACAGGTTTTTTGTTCTGTTTTTTTTGAAATCCTCAAATACCAGGTTGCCCAGGCCCTGCAAACTGCTATAGTAGGCATTGCCATTGTTGGCTTTGGTAAACTCGCGCACGAATGCCTTCAGGTACGGATCGGTGGCGATCATGAAGGTAGTTACGGGAATTTTCAGTTTTCGCAGCTGACCGGCCAGGTTAAGCGTGCGGTTCAATATTTTGCTGTCGAGCCCGAAGCTGTTTTTGTAGTATTTGATTCCCTCTTTGATACAGGTGGGTTTGCCATCGGTAATCATGAACACCTGCTTGTTGGCATTTTTACGTTTGCGCAAAATATCCATCGCCAGTTCCAATCCGGCCACGGTGTTAGTGTGGTAGGGCCCCACTTGAAGGTAGGGCAGGTCTTTAATCTCAATCTGCCAGGCGTCATCTCCAAACACTAAAATATCCAACGTATCCTTAGGATACTTTTTGGTGATCAACTCGGCCAGCGCCATCGCTACTTTCTTAGCCGGAGTAATGCGGTCTTCGCCATATAAAATCATGGAGTGCGATATGTCGATCATCAGCACAGTGCTGGTTTGCGCTTTAAACTCGTTTTCGATCACCTCCAGGTCTTCTTCGGTCATCCAGAATTCTTCAAGGCCGTGGTTGATTTGGGCATTGCGCAGCGAGTCGGTCATGGCAATTTGCTCTAAAGTATCGCCAAATTCGTAATCACGCCTGTCTGTTGTAGGCTCATCACCACGGCCGTTGTGGTGGGTTTTATGCTGGCCGGGTTTTGTTTTCTTCAGCTTGCCGAAGATTTCTTCCAGGGCCGATTGCCTCAGGTTCTGCTCACCTTTGGCATGCAGTTTTATCTCGCCAGTGGCGGGGTCTTCGGTAAGGTATCCCTTTCGTTTCAGGTCTTCGATAAAATCGCCCATGCCATACTGCGGATTGGTGAGCTTGTACTGCCGGTCTACCTCGGTTAGCCATTGCAGGGCTTCACTTACGTTGCCCGAGGTAATCAATACCAATTGCATGAAAATTTTCAGTAATCGTTCGAAATCGCTTTTCTGACTGTCGGGCGGAGGCGTGTATTTTGAAAAGCGGTGACCGAGCATGGCACTTTTTTGAACAATTTAAGTTAAAACCAAAAGCAGTGGTGATCTGTTTCACCTTGCGCTCAAATTTATGAACAAATGAGGCGCATGTAAGGTTTTGACGAAAAAGGAACGCTGCTTATAGATGTAAGAAATTAGTTTTGCGCTGTTAAATAAACAAATGATGAAAAAGTCTATTCTCATGTTGGCGGTGGTAGCGGTGGTGTCAGCCTCATGCTCTACCTATTCGTGCCCCACGTACTCCAAGGGCGCCAAGCCTGCGGTGAAGCAAAGCCGCATTTAAGGTCAGTCTATTTTTCGGTGAAAATAGGGCGTGTAGCCTGGCAATTTGCCGGGGTGCACGATAGCTACCAGATCCATTAATACAATATCCGGGCGCAAGTAGCCCAATTCAAGAAATTCGCTGCCCCCTTTTTTGCCTTTTCTGCCATCATAAGTGTAAACCTGCCCGGTTTGAAATGGCTTGAAAAGCGCGTAACGGCTTTCGGCCGCTGCCATTTCTGATTTACTCTTAAACGAGCCTACGCCAATCCACAGGTCGGCCTGCCCGGCCTGACGGTACATGCTCTCAAAGCTGATTTCGAGGAAGCCCTGCGAAGCATCTGCCTGCCATACGTACTGTGCTCCCGCATCGTACAGCAATTGGGCTGCATGGTTTTTGCCACCGGGCGCAAACCAGGTGTCGCCATAGAGAATGCCACACATTACTGTGGGCTTGACCGTTTCATTTTTTACAAGACCAGCCCCGCGCAGGTATTCGTCTTCAACGATTTTAAACACCGAGTCGGCCTGGTGCTGGCGGCCAAAGAACAGGGCGGTAAACTTAATCCACTCGGCACGCCCCAGGGGGTGGGGCTCCAGATACTCGGCATTTACTACAACGGGAATGCCACGGTCTTTAATTTTTTTGAGCGACCCCAAGCCGGGCGCCATGGTGTAGCCCATGACCACATCGGGCTTCAGGGCAAACAGCGCTTCGCTGTCCATGCTGTGATCCACCCCCAAATCCTTCACCAAACCAGCATCGATGCGCTGGCGCATAATTTCCGAACTAATGTAGTCGGTAGTGGGGAAACCCACCAATTTACTGGATACGCCCAGGTAATCTAAATGAGGAATGTGCGTGGTAGACGTACAGACAATCGACCGCACGGGCGTGTGCACCACGGTTACATCTGCCGCATGTGTCGGCACTGCTTCTCCGCGGGGTACCAGTAGGTATTGATAACCCATGTTGGCACCCTGGTGAGGGTGACTAACCTCAACCCATGTGGCGCTGCCCTGGTGGCGAACGGAAAACCCCTTGGCATAGGCGAGTGCAGCAGGCGGTAATTTTTCTGCCGGGGCCGGCTGGCGCTGGCAACTTAATACCAGCGACAGCAGCAGGCAAAGAACAATCAACCTCATGGCGCAAGAATACGCAATAAAGAGAAACCTGCTTGCACCCGCCACAGTTTAGCATGTTGGCTGTTGTGTTTATTTTGCAAAAAAAACGCCCACGAATGAAGAATTTATGGCTGGTGCTGGTAGTGTTAATGGCTGCCTGCGGGCCCAGGGAGAAAGAGAGCAACGAACAGGAACTGTCGTTTTCGCTTTCAAAAACATTTCCACACAATATGGAGGCATTTACCCAGGGACTAACTATTTACCAGGGCAAACTCTTCGAAAGCACGGGCCAGGAGGGCAATTCCTGGATAGCTGAGGTTGACCTTGCTTCGGGCACGCACACCAAAAAAGTGGTATTAGAGCCCCAGTATTTTGGCGAAGGCATTACCATACTCAATAATAAGGTGTATCAACTCACCTGGAAGAACAAAAAGGGCTTTGTGTACCGGCTGGGTAGTTTTGAGAAATTGGCCGAGTTCGACTATAATTTTGAGGGCTGGGGCATTACATCAGACGGGGCACAACTCATCGTGAGTGATGGCAGCGAGAAGCTGCGGTTTTTAGATACGCTCACGTTCAAGGTAACACATACCCTTACCGTTACGCGCCAGGGTGTGGCTCAGCGCGACCTCAATGAACTGGAATTTGTAGAGGGCTTTATTTTCGCCAATCAGTGGCAAACTAACAACATTCTGAAAATCGACCCCGCCACAGGCGAAGTGGCAGGCGTTCTCAACCTGGGCGAGTTGGCGGCTAAGTCGGCACGTATTAACCCCGCACAAGACGTACTGAATGGCATTGCTTACGAGCCAAACACCAAGACACTGCTGGTAACGGGAAAATTCTGGCCGGTATTGTTTGCCTTGCGCCTTGTGAACCAGGCGCCAGCGCAATAAAAAAGGCTACCCTCGCGGCATAGCCTTTTGCAGAATTATGTGAACAGGTGTAGTTACGCCTCGGCCACAACCGAAACGAACGACTTGTCGGCACGGCCTTTTTTAAAGGCCACAACCCCGTTGGTTAACGCAAACAACGTATGGTCTTTGCCCATGCCCACGTTTTTGCCGGGGTGGTGCTTGGTGCCGCGCTGGCGCACTATAATATTGCCAGCTACCACTTTCTGCCCACCGTATACTTTAATGCCCAACCGTTTGCTTTCCGACTCGCGGCCGTTTTTTACTTTACCTTCGCCTTTTTTGTGTGCCATGGATCAATTCAATTTTTAATATTCAACCTTAGCCAATGTTCTCGATTTGCACCTTTGTAAACTGCTGCCGGTGACCGTTCTTAACTGCGTAGCCCTTTCTGCGCTTCTTTTTAAAGATGATCACCTTGTCGCCTTTTACATGTTCCAGCACTTTGCCTGAAACCTTGGCTCCTTTTACAGTGGGGGCGCCAACTTCTACTTTTCCGTCATTGTCCACCAAAAGCACTTTCTCGAACTGAACCGAGGCGCCTGCTTCAGCGTCCATTTTGGGAGCGTAGATATATTGATCTTTAGCCACCTTAAACTGTTTCCCTGCAATGTCAACAATTGCGTACATGATTTTTCCCTTTTTAAAACGGGTTGCAAAGATAGGTCAACAGGTTGTAAAAACAAATGGATGGCGCGAAAAACGCCCTTTCAGATTGAATAAAGCCTTTTGTGGGCAGCCACGGCCATACCGGCAGCTTTTTTTCGAACTCCGTGATGCCAGACGACCCGCCTTACGCCAGGCCGGCCTGGGTTTTTTCAAGCCACTGTAGGCTTCGCCAAAGCATGAGCGCTGCCGCAGTTTTGATTAAGAAAAACCACCGTAATTCCGAAAAAAAAGCACCAAAAAAAAATAGAAAAACTTTCAGTTGATACGAAACTTCGCGGTTGTTTGCTAAGTGAATGAAAATGAATGCCTTTTCAAATCTTCATCGCACGCTGCTGCCGTTCTGTTGAAGCGACAAGCCGCTCGTCATCTTTGATATTGATCTTTCATTTTAAATATTTGTCCACGGTAATCTGAAGCATGAGAAATTCTTCTCAACAAGCTTCCCTTCACCGTACTTTAACGAAACACAAACCAATCGACCGGTATTATACCAGTTGATTGTTAAACCTAAACGCTCTCGGCCATGAGTCAAACTTTACAAGAACCCATTTTGATTGAGAACAAAGACCGCTTTGTACTTTTCCCCATACGCCACCACGACATCTGGAAATTTTATAAACAGGCCGAGGCAAGTTTCTGGACGGCCGAGGAGATTGACCTGAGCCATGACTTGCGCGATTGGGCCAACCTTAACGATGGCGAGCGCCACTTTATCACCCATGTGTTGGCTTTTTTTGCCGCCAGCGATGGGATTGTAAATGAAAACCTGGCCGAGCATTTTGTGGCAGAAGTGCAATACACCGAGGCCAAGTTTTTTTACGGTTTCCAGATCGCGATCGAGAACATCCACTCCGAAACGTATTCCCTGCTCATCGATACGTATGTGAAAGATCCCAAAGAGAAAGACCGGCTCTTTCATGCCATCGACACCATGGATTGCGTGAAGAAAAAGGCAGATTGGGCGTTGCGATGGATTTCGCAGGGCAACTTCCAGGAGCGCCTCATTGCTTTTGCGGCCGTGGAAGGTATTTTCTTTTCCGGCTCGTTCTGCTCTATTTTCTGGTTAAAGAAGCGCGGCCTGATGCCCGGCCTGAGTTTTTCCAACGAACTGATCTCGCGCGATGAAGGCCTGCATTGCGACTTTGCCTGCCACCTCTACACGCAGCACGTGGTAAACAAGCTGCCCAGCGAACGGGTCATTGAAATCGTTAAAGATGCCGTGGAGATTGAAAAAGAATTCGTTACCGATGCGCTGCCGGTAAACCTCATTGGCATGAATGCCAACCAGATGCGCCAATACATTGAATTTGTGGCCGACCGCCTGCTCCATGAACTGGTAGGGCAAAAGATTTACAATGTGACCAACCCGTTCGACTTTATGGACATGATCAGCTTGCGCGGAAAAACCAATTTCTTCGAAAAGCGCGTGGCCGAATACCAAAAAGCGGGCGTGATGAAGAGCACTGAAAAAGAAACTGCTCCTAAGTTTTCTTTGAATGAAGATTTTTGATACATTCACTTTCATTTTTTAAACTTTCATAACAAACAACCCCAAGGCATGCTCGTACTAAAACGTGACGGACACAGAGAGTCTGTTAAGTTCGACAAAATCACCGCCCGCATTGAAAAACTCTGCTATGGTTTAGATCCCAACTACGTAAACCCGGTAGAGGTGGCCATGAAAGTAATCAATGGCCTGTACGATGGAGTTTCTACCCAGGAACTCGACAACCTGGCAGCAGAAATAGCTGCTACTTTAACTACGCGCCACCCGGATTTTTCCAAGTTGGCTGCGCGTATAGCTGTTTCCAACCTGCATAAGGTTACCAGTAAGTCGTTCTCGAACACCATGAAACGGCTGTATACCTATGTAGACCCGAAAACCGGCCAGAACGCTCCGCTCATCTCCAAAGAAACCTGGAAGGTGATTAAAGATCACGCGGCCGAATTAGATGAAGCCATCATTTACGATCGCGACTTCAGCTACGACTACTTCGGTTTTAAAACACTGGAGCGCTCCTACCTGATGAAAGTAGAAGGCAAAACCGTGGAGCGCCCTCAGCATATGCTGATGCGCGTAGCTGTAGGCATACACGGTGAAGACATTACTGCTGCCATAGAAACCTATAACCTGCTTTCCGAAAAATGGTTTACCCATGCAACGCCCACGTTGTTTAACGCAGGCACGCCTAAGCCGCAACTGTCGTCATGCTTTCTGTTAACCATGAAAGACGACAGCATTGATGGCATTTACGATACCCTCAAGCAAACGGCAAAAATCTCGCAGTCGGCCGGAGGCATTGGCCTGAGCATTCACAACGTGCGCGCCAAGGGTTCGTATATTAAAGGCACCGGTGGCACGTCAAACGGAATCGTGCCCATGCTTCGCAACTTCGATATGACCGCCCGCTACGTTGATCAGGGTGGAGGTAAGCGCAAAGGCAGCTTTGCCGTTTACCTGGAGCCGTGGCATGCTGATGTGTTCGAATTTCTTGAGTTAAAGAAGAACCACGGTAAAGAAGAACTGCGCGCACGCGATTTGTTTTACGCCCTCTGGATACCCGATTTGTTCATGAAGCGGGTAGAGAACAATGAGATGTGGTCGTTATTCTGCCCCAACGAGGCACCCGGCCTGGCCGAGGTGTGGGGCGAAGAGTTTGAGCGGCTATACGAGAAGTATGAAAGCGAGGGCAAGTTTCGCAGGCAGGTAAAAGCCCAGGATTTGTGGTTTGAAGTGCTGGAGGCACAAATTGAAACGGGCACCCCGTACATTCTTTATAAAGATGCGGCTAACAAAAAGTCGAATCAGAAAAACCTGGGTACGATAAAATCTAGTAACCTGTGTACGGAGATTATCGAATACACCGCGCCCGATGAGGTGGCCGTGTGCAACCTGGCTTCGCTGGCGTTGCCCAAGTTTGTTACCGAAGAGGGTAAGTTTGACCACCAGAAGCTTTACGAAATCACTAAGGTGGCCACACGCAACCTGAACAAAGTAATTGACATCAATTACTACCCGGTAGAGGAGGCGCGCAAGAGTAACATGCGCCATCGCCCCATTGGCTTGGGGGTACAGGGGCTGGCAGATGTGTTCATTATGTTGCGCATGCCCTTTGAGAGCGAAGAGGCGCGCGGCCTGAATGAGGATATCTTTGAAACGATTTATTTCGCGGCCATGGAGGCCTCGATGGAGGAAGCCAAAATTCACGGCCCCTACGAAACGTTTAAAGGTTCACCAGTATCGAAAGGTATTTTTCAGTTCGATATGTGGGGTGTAACGCCCAAGAGCGGGCGTTGGAACTGGGAGAAGTTGAAACAGGAAGTGAAGCAGCACGGTGTGCGCAACTCTTTGTTGGTGGCCCCCATGCCTACGGCCTCCACTTCGCAAATATTGGGTAACAACGAATGCTTCGAACCGTACACTTCGAACGTGTACACGCGCAGAACACTTAGTGGCGAATTTATCGTGGCCAACAAGCACCTCATGAAAGACCTTATCCAGCTGGGGTTATGGAACGAGAATATGCGCCAAAAGCTGATTGCTTCCAATGGGTCGGTGCAACCGATCGCTGAAATTCCCCAGCACATCAAAGACGTTTATAAAACAGTGTGGGAAATTTCGCAAAAGGCCATTATCGATATGAGTGCCGATCGCGGAGCATACATATGCCAGAGTCAAAGCCTAAATATCCACATCACCAATCCTAACTTTGGTAAGCTTACCTCCATGCATTTTTATGCGTGGAAAAAGGGATTGAAGACCGGCATGTATTACCTGCGCTCTACGGCAGCAGCCGATGCCATTAAGTTTACGCTCGACAAAGCCGCGATGCAACAGCCTGCGCAAGTAGCGGAAACGTCTATAGTAGCTGCGCCAGCCGTGGCGATGGTAAACGAAGCGCAACAGGCCATACCCTACAGCCAGACCGATGAGGAGCAGAAACGTGCCGACATGGCGTGTTCCCTCGATAACCCCGATGCCTGCGAGGCCTGCGGCTCGTAAAACGCGGTGAGATCGTTTTTAATAATGAACCCCTGCCACTCGCAGGGGTTTGTTTTTGCCACGCTTATTGCTGTGCAAAAATTCTCGTGTTGAGGTAGGATGATCTACAACTGGAACTTATACAGTTCTGTTATCGCCTTTTGCAACTCGCGATCTGATAACAATAGTTTGTCGTAAGCACTGTAGAAGAAACTCTGCTCCAAAAAGTATTCAATAGACGAAATCTCCCCTTTATCCAAAGCTTTGGAAAGCAGTTCTATGTTGTTAGCATTTGCCAGCAAACTCTGATACTCATCAACGATCTTTTTAAAGTTGAGGTACTGCTCGTACAATTGCTTGTTCCGGTAGTAATGTTCCGTACGATGATCTTGAATCTGCAGGTCGCTCCAAGCGAGATTAGCATTTTGTGCCTTCACTTTATTTTTGTTTTCCCACAATGGAATGGATAATCCAAAATGAGCACCCCGATATTGCTGACCGAGAATAGCCTGTGAGTGATACCCCGCCTCAATTTTAGGAAAGGTTAAAGTTTTAGTCAGCTCTACCTGGTATGCTACGATCTCTTTTTCTTTTCTGATTATTTTAAGGACAGGATCGTTGGCCTCGATCAAACTGTCCATTTCTTCAAATGCAGGAACCACGGGTGCGGGTGGGTAGGCAGTATCTGGTAAAACCACTTCTTTTCCACCATTCAACTCTGATAGCTTATGCAATACTTTGTTTCTTTCGCTTTCGTTGAGTTGCAATTCCGTCTTGATGGCCAGCAACTGAAGGCTCGCCTTGTTGAGATCCAGAACGGTACCCTGCCCGTTGGCAAGCCGGGTTTTGTAGTTTTGGTGAACGCTAGTAGCACGTTCGAATCTTTTTGATAGTTCGACCGCTAAATTATTACGGTAGATGAGCTCAATACAGTAGTGTTTTGCTTCCAGTAAAACATTTTGCCGAAAGGCATCGGCCTCAAATTTCAGTTTGGCAATTTGCTGACCGGATACTTTCGCCTTCTTTCCGTATGCCGTTGGGAAGTCAAATCCCTGGGTAACGTTGAAGTCCCTTTGCGTTCCGGCATCTGCCGGTGAACCCGGGAGGTAGTCATATTCCACCTTCGGATTTTCAGGCATTAAGCCCGTTTTAAAAGTAAGTTTTTGCGCTTCCTGAAATTGATTGTTGGCTATGATGGACTTATTGTTTCGGGCGATTTCAGCAAGCACCTGATCAACCGTACTTTGAGCGAGTGCCGTTGATGCAAGGCCTGCGACAGCCATCAGTAAGTTAATGATCATCTTCATACCGTTGATTTTCTTTTTGATTGAACCATCCAATACACCATGGGCACAATAAAAATGTTGAGCAGCGTAGAACTCAATAAGCCGCCCAGAATAACTTTTGCCATCGGGCTTTGAATTTCATTGCCGGGTAAATCTCCGGCTAACGCAAGAGGTATTAGAGCGAGACCTGCGGTAAGGGCTGTCATTAAGATCGGGCTAAGCCTGTCTTTCGATCCTTGTATGATAGATGCGTACAAGCCCATGCCTTGTTGCTGCAATGTGTTATAATGTGAGATAAGTAATATTCCGTTACGGGTAGCGATGCCAAACAGCGTGATAAAACCTATAATAGCCGGAATACTGATGATGCCCGATGTGAACCAGATACTCGCCACTCCTCCAATCAGCGCAAGCGGAAGATTCAATAATATGATGGCTGATACTTTTACATCTTTAAACTCCTGGAATAGCAGGAGAAAGATAACCAGCACTGAAAGTATCGAGGTAAATAATAATGTTTTAGAGGCTTCTGCCTCGGCTTCAAATTGACCGCCATATTCTATCCGATACCCTTCCGGCAAGGTCACTGACTTTTGAATCTTTACTTTAATTTCTTCCACGGTGCTTTTTTGATCACGGCCGGCCACGTTGGCGGAGACAACAATTTTGCGTTGCACATTCTCGCGGTTGATGGTATTTGGGCCTGATGTAGAGATAACCTCAGCTACATAATGAAGCGGCACTTTCATTCCATCGTTCGTATCAATGAAGGTGTTCCTGATGTTTTCAATTTTGCCGCGGTTGTCGTCATCAAATTTCAGGATCAGGTCAAAGCGCTTGTTGCCTTCGTAGATTTCAGAAACTTTTTCACCAGCAAACGCTACATCTACAAACTCAGCAAATTCACCAACGGTAATTCCATACCTGGCCAGCATTTCTCTGTTGGCTTTGATTTGTATTTGCGGAATTTCTATTTGTTGTTCTACACTTAAATCAACCAATCCTTCTGTTCCATCAATGGAGGTTTTAGCAGCATTCGCAAGGGTAAATAACTTATTGAGGTCATTTCCAAAAATCTTAATGGCAATATTGGCTCGCGTTCCGGAGAGCATATGATCAATGCGGTGGCCTATCGGTTGGCCGATGGTAATATTTGCTCCGGAAACCATCGCTAGTTTGTCCCGTACATCTTGCATAAACTCCGCACGGCTCCGATCCGCAAGGGTAAACGGAGCATCAATTTCGGAGGCATTAACACCCTGCGCGTGTTCATCCAGTTCGGCACGGCCGGTTCTTCGTGTAGTGATTTTTATTTCAGGTACCCGCAGTAACGCCTTTTCTATTCGTGTTCCGATCCTATTACTCTCTTCCAACGATATGCCCGGCAAACTCACCGCGCTTACCACCAATGAGCCTTCGTTAAACTCGGGCAAGAAACTCCTGCCCAGGCTACTCATAATGATTACAGCGCCAGCAAACAGCACAACGGCTGCACCAATGATTATTCTTTTGAATTGCAGGGCTTTCAGTAAAGCGATTTCATAGTAGTAATTCAAGTTGCGTACTAACCAGCTTTCTTTATGTCTGCTTAACAACATGCGGTCGCCTGTTAACAGATAGCTGCACAAAACCGGTGTGAGGGTAATGGCTACTACCAACGAGGCGAACAGCGAAACTATAAAGGCAATGCCAAGGGGCGCTAATAATCTTCCTTCCATGCCGGAAAGAAAAAACAGCGGGATAAACGCTACAATGATAATGAAGGTAGCATGAATCACAGACGAGCGTATTTCTACGGAGGCATCATAAATCACTTTCAGTTTGTTCTGCCTTTCAGCTTCAGGTCGGGTGGCATTTTCTTTTAAGCGCCTGAAAACATTTTCGACATCAATAATGGCATCGTCAACCAAATCGCCAATGGCGATGGCCATCCCACCCAGGCTCATGGTGTTAATGCTGAACCCCAGCCACTTCAGGGTAAGGATGGCTGTAAGTAAAGAAATGGGAATAGCAATCAGTGAAATAGCGGTTGCGCGCCAGTTCATCAGGAAAATGAATAATACAACGACAACAAAAACAGAACCCTCTATTAAAGTCTTTTGGATATTCCAAACTGAGGCATTGATAAAATCTGCCTGCCTGAAAATTTTGGTATTGATTTTAATATCCTTTGGCAGATTGTTGGAGAGGTCAGCCAGTGCCGCGTCAATTTTTTCTGTCAACTCCAGGGTATTGGTGTTGGGCTGTTTCATGACGGTGAGAATGACAGCGGGGTTACCCTTCAATGATCCGTCACCAATTTTCACCGAGGCCCCGATTTTTACTTCAGCTACATCTTCAATTTTTATAACAGCGTTATTGACTTTTTTAACCACGGTTTTACCCAACTCTGCCAGGTCGGTAGTACGGCCAATGCCACTGACGATGTACTCGTTATCGTATTCATTCATGAATCCACCTGCAGCGTTTTTATTCGCTTCCTGTGCGGCCTCAAGCAATTCACTTAAGGTCACATTTTGGTACTTCATCTTTTGTGGAGATGCCAGTATCTGGTACTGCTTGTATTCACCGCCAATGACCACCACCTGCGAAACACCTCCTGTTGCCAGGAGCAGCGGCCTTATCGTCCAATCCGAAAGAGTGCGTAAATCCATTACATGGGTGCTATCGGATGTCACGCTGATCAGCATAATTTCACCCATGATAGAGGAGTTAGGTGCCAGGGTTGGATTGCCCACGCCTTGAGGCAATTTTGAAGATGCCGCAAGTAATTTTTCGCTTACAATTTGCCGGGCTTTATAGATGTCGGTGCCCCATTCAAACTCCACCCAAACAATGGAGATACCTGCCGATGAAGAAGACCGCACCCTGCGCACATCGGTAGCCCCGTTAACAGCAGTCTCCAATTGGAAGGTAACCAATCGCTCCACTTCTTCCGGGGCCATGCCATGTGCCTCCGTGAGCACCACAACGGTGGGGGCAGTGAGGTCGGGGAAAACATCCACCTCCATACGTGTGGCGGTGTAGCTGCCCCAACCAATCAATAAAGCAGAGGTAATGATCACCAGTAAGCGATTGCCAAGAGAAAAATCTATAATTCTGTTGAGCATGAATTCGGAGTATTAATGTTCGTGACCGTGTGCAGGTACTGCGCCAGTCATGGTTGCTAATTTTACCTGGTAGGCACCTTTCGTAACAACGCGCTCACCATTTGAAATGCCGGAAAGTATCTGCACGTGTTGTCCATCATTACCACCCAGTTTCAGTTCGCGTTTTTCGAAACTCTCTCCGCCAGTTTGCACATAGGCGTAGAAGGTACCTTGTTCTTCAACTAATGCAGAAATAGGAATCACTAACGCATTCGCGATGGTTGCCGAGCGCATAAATACTTCGACTAATGAACCCGGTACTATTTCTCCGCGGTTATCAATTTCAAAAATGACCGGAAGTAAGTGATCTTCACGGCTTACATTTTTACCATAAGAAATAAGCTTGCCGTTGAGCGATTGTGTGTCGTACACTTTTCCGTCATAAACCGTTTTAAAATTGGCCGACCTGACAGTTGCAAGTTTTGAATAGTGCCGTTGCGAAACTTCTGCCTGTAACCGCAGTTTTTGATTTTGCGAAACGGCAGCTAACGGCTGCCCCGCTGTTACATATTCTCCTTCGCTTACCAGGATATTTTTGAGGTAACCCTTTAAAGGCGCATTGATGCGCTGACCGCGAGGTGAATAATTTTTGCTTAGTGTGTTGAATGTTATCTCAGCATTTTCGTAAGCTGCTTTTGCGGCAAGAAAATCTTTTTCAGAAACAATTTTATCTTTCACCAAAACTTCTGCCCGTTCATAATCCAGCTTGGTTTTTTCGTAGTTCACTTTCGCTTCTTTGTAACGGCTTTCGGTATTGTCCACCACGTTTGAAGTACCAGCAAGAATAAATAAGGCCTGGTCATTGCTTACGAAAGATCCGACCGTCAATGTTTTGTCGGCAAAGCTAACAGCACCATCGGCATTTGCAGTAACGATAATTTCATCACCGGGAGCCGGTAAAATTTCACCGGATGCTTTAATGATCTCATGAAATGGTTGCGCATACACCGGGGCATTGGCAAATTCTACTTTCCAAGCTTGTTCTTTTAGATAGGAAAGCGTGTTGGAAGAAGGCTCCGGTTGTGCCTCCGCCATAGCTGTTTCAGCGTTAGCATACACAGTTATATTATCCAATACAATTCTGTCGGTATAGTCTTTTGCTTTAATGTCAAATACCAAACGGCCTTTGCCTGCTGACGATGGCTTGATGGCAAGCCTGTATATCC